>Ga0209376_1000933_pt1 | contig 31201 bp, 25 predicted proteins | sample GraSoiAngelo_134_FD_185891 | JGI IMG/M metagenome (GOLD analysis project Ga0209376, IMG submission 185891) | Grasslands soil microbial communities from the Angelo Coastal Reserve, California, USA - 14_0929_05_30cm (SPAdes) (version 2) | ecosystem: Environmental > Terrestrial > Soil > Grasslands ... | reverse complement strand
AGGAATAGATATCGATGAGTGTGCGATAAAGAAACTCCAGCTCGTTGAGATGCCTTTTATTCGTCATGCCGGCATAAAGGATCGCATACCGCTTATAGGCTGGAATGAGATATGGACAGTAGAAGTAGGGCTTCACCCAAAACAGATTCGCTTTATCAAAAAACTGCACCGGCTCGTGAAACGATCGCAGTGTTTTTGACTTCGCTTTGACGAACGGAGGGAATTGCGCTGGCACCTCCCGATGCAAGGTGCCGCTGCTGGCATCATAGAGAAGATAGCGGCATGCATGGGAAAAGTTCGCGCGTGGATCGTCGTCCGCGAACACGAGGATACTGGGTCGCGCTGAGCCAGGATTTTTTGCCGCGGCGGACCGATTGTTTCGCCTTTTTTGTAGATGCGTTCATCAAGATGAAGGTTTGTTGTCTGGCGTTGCTCGAATGACAGGGTGCGAAACGCGTGTGCGCGCACGCGCTCGAAGAGTTGGTGATTTCGTTTGTCAGCCATAAGGGACTCCGATGTTTTTGTTTAGTTGTTGTGATTTGTTGCTTGTTGTGGAACCGCCAGGACAGCGTCCGGAACGGTTGGCGCCTTATACAACACACGCCAACGGGGAAAATTTGGGTCCGGACGAAACGGGGGAAGCTGGGCTTCAAAAGATTTCATCTCGCCGGTTTCACAATTGATCAAGATATACCGGCATGAATGACTCCAGTTCGCGCACGGCTCACGATCAACAAAGACAAGAAATGCTTCCCATGGCACATCGATATGAATCTGCGGGAAGTCGATCTTTGTGGCCGGGGTGAAAGTAGAATCCGCGCAGTATGCAACGCCCCGGGCGATTTCATCTGGCGTTAAATGCGCTTTTAGAATGGAAGATAATTGACCTTGCGAACTGATAGGAATTTGCTTTTTGGACGCTATGCGGTTCAGGGACAATTGCTTTTGCGTCGGGTTCATCCTCCGCGAGTGACGGGCTGAAGAATAATAGACATGCAATCAAAAAAAATTCAACGCGTCGATGACTTTCTTTCGCGAGATCAAATTTGAGAGTGGTTGTTGATTCCTGCCGCGACGCGCCTCGATTTATTGTGGGGACGAAGTGGCAGTCGATGCAGGCGAAGTGGGAGACGCGACTCCAATCCAGACTCGAACATTAGCCCCGGTTCTTTCTGATTCGAGCTTGGACACTGAGGATTCGACGTTTTCTGCATTGCGTGACCTTCCACTTCCTAATTCTTAATTCTTGATTGAAACTCGCCGGTTGCCCAACCGACTCGCTGCTACCCTTGCAACTTTACCTTCTATGTCGCTCGTCCCATTCGCTCCATTCTGCCTTTCTTTGGCTTCCTTACGACCGCAACCAGCCGCCACTAAAGTAAAGATGTTTTAGCATTACCTCTGACGTTTAACTTCAGGACGTTTGACTTCTTTGTAGGTTCCACTTTTTACTTCTTAATTTCTTCTGTTATCGAATTTCGATGTCAGTCGCGTCAAAACAGATCGCAGGGTCGTGCCCCGCTGCAATGATATCGGCCGAAGAAATACGCCGATGTTTTCCAGCGCTCGGGCGTATTTGTAACGGTTATCCGGTTGCCTACTTCGACGGGCCTGGCGGCACTCAGGTGCCGCGCACCGTGGTAGAGGCGATGAACAATTATCTTTACCACCACAACGCCAATACGCATTGGGCTTACCCCACAAGCGAGGAGACCGACGCGATCATCGATTCCGCCCGGAGTGTGCTGGCCGATTTTCTGAACGCAAGCCCGACCGAAATCGTGTTTGGCGCGAACATGACGACATTAACCTTTCACCTCGCGCGCGCTCTCGGTCGCGGCTACAAACGCGACGACGAGATTTTGGTCACGGAGCTTGATCATCATGCCAATATCGCGCCCTGGCGGACGCTGGAGAAAGAAACCGGCGTGAAGGTGCGCATGGTGAAAATGATTCCTGAAACCGGTGAACTGAATTGGAATGATTTTTCTCGGCGGTTAACCCGACGCACGAAGTTGGTTGCCATCGGCGCGGCATCGAACGCTCTCGGCACCATCAACGATGTGCGTCGCGCCCGGGAAATGGCACACTCGTTAGGCGCGCAAATCTTTGTCGACGCCGTCCATTACGCTCCGCATGCGTTGATCGATGTGGGCGATTGGAATTGCGACTTCCTCGCCTGCTCCGCCTACAAGTTCTATGGCCCGCACATCGGAATTCTCTACGGCCGACACGATCTGCTGAGCTCGATCGATTTTCCGAAACTCATGCCGGCGCCCGATTCAGCGCCAGAACGGGCCGAGACTGGCACGCAGAACCATGAAGGAATCGCAGGTGCGGCCGCTGCCGTAAATCTTCTCGCCTCGCTTGCTCCGGGCCCGACGTGGCGCAGCCGCTTGCGCGCTGCGCTTGGGCAACTACACGAGCGCGGCGACGCATTAATCACGCGACTTTGGAATGGATTGCGCGAGATAGAGAGCGTCCGTCTCTACGGACCGCCGCCCGGCACGGCGCGCACACCAACGATTGCGTTCACTGTGAACGGCGTGCCGTCGATTGAGGTAGCCGAGAAATTGGCGGAGCGCGGAGTTTTCCTCTCACATGGTGACTTCTATGCGATGACAGTGGTCGAGCGATTGGGCCAAGCTCCGCAGGGACTGGTCCGCGCCGGCTGTGCCTGTTACACCACATCGGAAGAAGTAGATTGGTTACTGGCTGGAGTGCGCGGGTTGTCGACGACTCGTTAGGCGAAAAGAAAGCGACACAATTCTGGCTCTTGCACGTGGGATTCAAGGCCGATACGCTCGCGGCCATGAAGAAACTCACGAATCGTTCGTTGTCGGCCGTTTGCGTGATGTCGATCTTAGCTGCGCTTTCCGCCGCCAACTTCGCCAGGGCCGCCACCGATCTGCCCGCCGGCTCCGCCAAAGGATCGCTCACCTACGATGGCGCGACCGCCGAGCTGAAGTTCGCGGCGGCGTTTGTCGATCAAAAAGACGAGCGCAAGCCCATTGTTCTCTTGGTCAGCGACCAGAAACTCCCGGTGGAAAAATGGGAGAGCGAATTCGACATGATGATGGACCACTCGAAATGGAGCGGAGTGGTTTTCTTTCTCGATAAAGAAGGAAAAGTTTTTCGCTCTGACGTGCACGTGAACAGCCGACAATCGAGCGTCTCAGGAATCTTCGAACTCAAGATCGACAATCCTTCGAGCAAAGATCTCACCGGGATCGCCAAGACAAGCGCGGACGAAAAAAAACAAAACTCGCCGCCGCGTTTCACGCTACGCTCAAATAGATTCAGTCTTCGCGAGTTCGCAGCAGAAAATATCAAATGCCCTGCTCGCGAATGGAGCCGCAGGGGTGCGAGCGACATAGATGGTTTTAGCTTAGGCGAATTGCGGCTGAGACTCCGAAAGCTTCGGGAGCAGACAGCCCTCGTTACAGCATTACTTTTTGAATTTTCGACGAACTATTTAACGCGACTGCTGGCTTTTGGCTACTGGCTTGAAACGGACTACAGAGTCTTCTTCGCCCAGGCGCCGACGCGATCGAGTGCCTTCTCGATGTTCTCGATCGAGTTGGCCACGCTGAAACGCAAATAGCCCTCGCCGAAGTCGCCGAAAGCGGTCCCGGATAAGGCGGCGACACCAGCGTCGTCGAGTAGCGCATCAGCCAGTTTCTTCGATGGCCACCCGGTGTTCGTGATGTTGGGGAAAACGTAGAACGCGCCCTTGGGCAAGCGGCAGGAGAAACCGCTTATTTTGTTGAGACCGGCGACCATAACATCGCGCCGTTTCTTGAACTCAGCGCACATCGCCTCGACCGCCGCCTGCGACCCGCGGAGCGCTTCGATGCCAGCGATTTGCGTGAAGCTGGCGGTGCAGGAGTTGGAGTTGGTCATCAGCCGGGCGACGTGCATGGCCAGGTCGGCGCGCATCACGCCGTAGCCCATCCGCCAGCCGGTCATGGCGTAGGTCTTGGAAAAGCCGTCGAGCAGGATGCAGCGCTCCTTCATGCCGTCCACTGACATGATGGAATGGTGCTCACCCTCAAAGATGAGGCGGCTATAGATCTCATCACTCAGCACTATGATGCTGCGATCGCCGATGGCGCGCGCGGTGCGGTCGATGTCCTTCTTCGTCAGCACGCCGCCGGTCGGGTTCTGCGGCGAATTCAGTATGATCAGTTTCGTGCGGTCGTTAATCAGCCCGCCGAGCTCGCCAACGTCCAGCCGGAAATCCATGTCCTCGCGTAAACGGATTGGCACGGCCTTCGCGCCTAGGAATTGGATCATTGACTCGTAGATGGGGAATCCGGGATTGGGGTAGATGACCTCGTCTCCTTCTTCAACTAACGCAAGAATGCTGAAGAAGATGATGGGCTTACCGCCCGGGACGACGACTACTTCTTCCGGTGTCGCTTTTACCCGGCGCGTCTCACTCACGTACTGGGCGATGCTCTCGCGCAACTGCGGCAAGCCGGCCGGAGGCCCGTAGTGGGTGAAGCCCTTGTGCAGCGCGTGACATCCTGCGTCGATGATATTGCCGGGCGTATCGAAATCCGGTTCCCCGATCTCGAGATGGACGATGTCGCGGCCCTTTGCCTCGAGCGCTCGTGCTTTTACCAGTACTTCGAAGGCGGTTTCAGTGCCGAGACGCGCCATGCGCTTGGCGAGGCGGAGGTCTCCTTGCATGGCCTTATTCATGACGACGAAATCAACACGATAACGCTGGTCCGCAACTTGTCTTTGTCGATTTGAAGTTATTCAAGTTGACGCCGCGGCGCGACATCAAGTTCGACAAAGGGTCCCTGGAAATCTATACCGATCACCGTGACGACCGACTCATCGTCGATTACGGTCGCCTGCACGACACCGAGCCAGTGCAAGAGTAACGTGGCTCTGGCCTATTTCGCGTCGTTCGGCATAGGCGCAGCCGGCGAGTTTCTGAAACCGCGGATCATTCCGCAGCGGGTCGAACATCGATAGTGGCGCTTTTTTTTTGTTCACCGATCTCGGCAGTGGCACAGACATCGCGACGCTCCTCCTTCACTAGCCGGTCTACACAATGCAATCATTATTCGCGAAATTTTCGGACCGCCGCGAAGTTTGCAGCCTCTCGATCTCGTCGGAACATAGGCTTGGAGCCTGTACGCCCAGCGCAGCCTTCAGCGCGCCGCTGCGGGCCGACCCGAACAGGGAAAAATGTGCGTTTGCTACACCGACAGAATCTGTGTTCGGAAGCGCTTGAGCTTTGGCGCGGACTTCGTAGCTTCAGAATTCCCTGCGCCGGCGTGGCGGAACTGGCAGACGCGCTGGACTCAAAATCCAGTGATCGCAAGATCGTGTGGGTTCGAGCCCCTCCGCCGGCAATCTTGTTACTGAACAGGTAAACTTGCTTGCCGCGCCCCCTGCGCGTACTTTCTGACCATGTTTATCAAATCACTGCGGATCGGTTTTATTGGGTTGGTTCTTTGTGTTGGGAGCGTCTGGGCGGCGCCACCGGTTATTCAGGGCATCGTCAAGGATCCTAAGGGACATCCGATAAAAGGCGCAGATGTTCGGATCGAAACGACAAATGGCGGAAAGCTGCTCAAAACCGTTAAGACGGATGCTAACGGCCATTACGTTTCAGACGGGCTTCCAGCGGGAGTTTACCGCGTAACGTTGGTGGTGAACGGCGCTGTAAAGGCCTCGATCAACAATACGAAGACCAAGGCGGATCAGCCGACGCAACTGAATTTTGATCTGAAACCAACGTCAGCATCTCAGGCATCTGGCTCCACAAAGAAAGGGAAACATATGGTTTGGGTCCCGGCGAAGACAGGAAGCCATATCGGCGGCGGCTGGGTCGAAGTTGACGATACTGGCAGCGTCGAACCAGGCGCCCAAAACGTCCAACAGATCAACGCCGAACAACTGCAACGGCAGATTCACAGTTCAGCCGCGGCGGGACCTACTCCTTAAGAGTCCGAAGCCTGGTCTTAACCGGGCGCTTGCGCCGCCGGAAACAATGCCTTCACTGATTCGCGCGAGAGCACGACAATCGTGAATATTCCAAGAATTGTTCCGAAGGGAATGAAGGTGCATTCGATGCAGGCAACGACGAATGCGAACCAATAACGCTTTCGTCGGGAAAGCGATCGACCGGCAAGGGCTAGAACGAGGGCAAACGCTACGCCGAGCAGGAAAAGAAAAATTCCTAAACCGACGAATGCCCATCCCAGCGCGGCCGGTGGAACCTCCTGAGTCGGATTAGCTGGCGGACGGTGAGATAGCGCGACGAAGACAAATCCCAGTACCGTGTAAAGCAGCGGAAAAAAGGAACAAAAACCAGCTACGCCTGCGACGACGTAATGAAAGATCGACACTAACCTGAGATGCTCGGCATCCTGATTCATTTGTTAGGCCGAACAAGTGCCGGTTTAATCACGATCAAGTTCATGATGTGATGTAGCCCTCTTCACCGTGTTGGTTGATGTCTAGTCCTTGCCGTTCGACCTCCGGCGCAATGCGCAAACCGATTAACCCCCTGACCAACGCGCCGATGATCGCACTTCCCACAACGGCAAGTAAAATCGTGATCCCGATCGCCTTCAACTGCTCCAACCAGAGGGTGTGCCCAACAATTCTCGCGAGACCGTTTTGCGTGGCGGCGCTGAGCGGCGCGGAAGCTACCGGCGCGAGATTCGGATTAATGCTCGCAGTCGCGAGCACACCGGTAAGAAATGCGCCGAGCGTTCCGCCAACGGCATGCACGCCAAACGTATCGAGCGCGTCGTCGTAGCCGAGCCAGGATTTTAATTTCGTGCAGGCAAAGAAAGGAACAACGCCTGCCGCGATGCCTGTGATGACCGCGCCGGTGGGACCAACATAACCGCACGCCGGTGTAATGACGACGAGGCCGCCAACCGCGCCGGAACAAAATCCGAGCACACTCGGTTTGCCACGCAGCGCATACTCAAGCATTGCCCACGTGAAAGATGCGACCGCGGTAGCGAGAGTCGTGGTCATGAATGCATTCGCGGCAATCCCGTCCGGCGCGAGCGCACTTCCTGCATTAAAGCCGTACCACCCCACCCAGAGCAGCCCTGTTCCGACCATGCAAAGCACCATGCTATGCGGCGCCATTACTTCTCTTCTAAATCCCAGCCGGTGACCAAGAAGTACGCAAAGAACGAGCGCCGACCAGCCGGACGACATGTGCACGACGGTGCCACCGGCGAAGTCGATCGCGGTGACCTTGGCGCCGGGGTTCCAGACGCCATTCATCCAGCCATCGATTCCCCACACCATGTGCGCGATCGGGAAATAGACCACGAACATCCAGACCGCGACGAAAGCGAGCACGGCGGCGAATTTCATTCGCTCAGCGACCGCTCCAATGATCAATGCGGGCGTGATGATCGCGAACATAAGCTGATACATGGCGAAGACATTTTGCGACACCCAGTGGGAGTAATCGCCGTTCGGTTGCGCATCGACATTGTGGAGAAAAGCAAATTTCAATCCGCCGAGAAACGCTGAACCGCGCGAGAAAACGAGCGAATAACCCGCCGCCCACCAAAGGATCGTAACAAGACCCGCAATGCCGAGACATTGCGCAAGGACGGAAAGAACGTTCTTCGCGCGAACGAGGCCGCCGTAAAAAAGGGCGAGGCCGGGAAGAGTCATGAACAGCACGAGCGCAGCGCAGGTCATCATCCAGGCGTTGTGACCAGGACCCGGGCCGGGAATGTTTGAAACGGTCTGTGCGTTTGCCACGTCTGCACCGCGCGCGGAGTTATTTATGTACGCTTCAAGGTCGGCGACGCGCTGCTCAAGAGATGGCGAGGCAGAAGGCGAAGGTGTCGATGTTTGAGCAGAGGGAATTTCCGCGAGGAAAAAGATCGCAACACAAATGAAAGCTCGAATCAACATCTCGATCTTGGCTCTCAGCGTTATTTAGCGCGTGGATTCGTGGCGGCAAGAAAACTCGATAAAACGAAACACGGATTTTGTCCTTCGTCACTAGCTAGTAACGGCAGTGGAAACTCCGCCGAGCGGCGAACCGGGCCAGGTTAAGGAACTCGGCAGAGTATCTCTGCCTAAAAATTTGAACTCATTGAGGCCGACGGACTGCCTCTACACCTGCTCCATCGACAGGGCTTCGTCTTCTTCGTCGTCATCGGTTGATTCATCTTCATCGGCATCGACTCGCGGTGCGACCGCCGGCAAATGATTTTGCTGTAATTTGTCGTACCGCCGACGAATTTCTGCCGGAAGTTTATCGACATCCTCCTGAGTCTCGACCGGACCGCTGAAGAGTAGTTTGCCTTGCGTATCTTTGACTGTGAGCAGTTTTCTCCCATCCACTGTCTCCAATTTCATTTCGCCTTTTTCATCGGAAAAAACAATCTGCGCTTTGCCGATGTCGATCTTACTGGCCTTGAGCGCGCCGTCATCGTTGCTCAAAATGCGAATCTCGCCCGTAGCACGACGGGCTTCATCACGTGCGCGCCGTGCTGCCTCGTGAGCTTTCATCACAGCGTCGTGAATTACGCCATGCTGCGCGTCTCCCAGCTGCTCTTTTAAGTCCTGCATCTGCTCTTTTAGCTCGCCCATTCCAAAGTCACCGAAATCATAATCGCCGAGGTGAAAATCTACGTGCCGATGGCGCCCTGGGCCGAACTCGGGGCGTTGAGGTACTTCTTTTTTGGTAAGCTTGACGGTGATCTTTTGCTCCTGACCTTTGCGCAAGATTGTGAGCGTCACATTTGTTCCTTCTGCAAAACTGCGCACAAGCTTTGCCAGTTGGTCCGGCTCGGTAAGGATCTGATCGTTCAGCATCTTAAGAATGTCATTTTGCTGAACGCCCGCGGCAGCAGCAGGTCCATCCGGGACAACGTAGTCAACAACGAGTCCAAATCCTTTGGCTAAGCCCAGCTGTTCGCTCACGACAGTTGGAACTTCGGATGTTTCTACTCCCAGAAATGTAACCGGAACTTTAGGCATTTTCTCATGGCGATCCGGTGGCCCCGGCGCCGTGGGCGGAGCCGGGGGAGGCGGCGGTGAGGGTTGCGCAAATCCCGCCATCGGGAAGAAGGCAATGATTGCGATTGTTGCGATGAGTTTTGTTTTCATATTTTCGCTGTTGGTCTTTGGGTTGTCATTGGCCGGAAATTGGAATAAGAACAACTTCCTCGCTTGGATAGGAAACACGAAGTGATTCGCCGGTCCGAGCGTTGCGCCATTGCAATGTCTGCCGCGTTTGATAACGAAGACGCCGCATTGGCCCTTCGGAACCGTCTGTAAAGTGCAATCCTTCGTCTCGCACGTTGTAAACCACCTGGGTCGCACCGGTCGGAATGAATTGATTGGGAGATGTTGATTGTGGTTGTGTTGCAGCTGGACCCTGCGTGATCCTTTCGCTCTGTTTTTCCCCGCGCTGGGTTCTGATTTGCGCGAGCACAAGAAAAAGCGCCGCGGCAGCGACACCGACACCGGGGGCGATCCAGTTAAGACGAAAACGATTTGGCCAAATAATTTTGTCTTCGCCGATCTCCGGATCGGCTATTGCTTGCCCAACGCGCACCAGGAATGCATGCGAAGGCTGTGCAAGGCGCAGCCTCTTCAATTCCTGCTCGATCTCGGAAAAGTCGTTCATTGCGGTTGGAATATTTTCTTCAATGCTGCTAACGCATAGCGATAGCGTGACGCAGCTGTGTTTTGGGAAATGCCGAGCGCACTCGCGATTTCGGCGAAAGTAAGCTCGTTCCAAATCTTCATAACGAGCACCTCGCGTTGATCGTGCGGCAAACGATCAAGTGCTGCTGCGAGAGCAGACTGTGCTTCATCCACCAATTCAAACTCTGGTTCGACCACTTGCGCCGATTCAGAAACAGCTTCCGCTTCGCGTCGCGCCCGGCGACTGTCGCGGCGAATGAGATCCAGCGCGATCGAACGGACGGTGGCGTAAAGCAGGGCACGATTAGTGATCGCATGATTGCGTCGCCAAAAACGAACGAATGCTTCCTGGACAATGTCTTCCGCGTCGGCACGCGACCTGACCCACTGCCTGGCAAAGAGCAACAAGCCGGGCGCGAGTTCAGAAAAACGACTTCTCCAATCTTCATGAATGGCGACATTTTCCATGACCTTTTCACGGTCTTTTATATTCAAGACGCCGCCAAATGCAGATTTTGTCTACGCGCTTCCGAGAAAGAACGCGGCAATCCTAATAACTCAGAACTTTTCCCTTATGTTCCAGCGGCCCGGCTCTGCTTTGGGTGAAGCTGCCGCCCAGGCGATATCGCGAACAAACAGATTGTATGGGAGTCTCCAGCGGGGATGGCGCTGCGCCGTGTCGCTCAGTGGCAGATACTCGACATTGTCGAAATAAAATCTGAGTAACTGGTCGAGCTCCTTGAAAGAAAAATGATGAACATGGAGTTGTTCTCCGGAGAGCCGTTTGCCGCGCATCACCTTCCAGCGTCGGTGCAGATGATAATCGAGCGGAACCGAGCCGACGTAAGCGCTGCCGCGGTTCTTTTTCAAAATTCGATGCAATTCGCGGACAGTGATCGCGGGATAACGCAGATGTTCCAGGACCTCGGTCATCATTACTGCATCGAAGCTCGCATTTTGAAAGTTGATGGCGGAAGTAAAATCCATTTCCGCACAGGCAAGACCAGCCTTGCGCGCGACTTCCAATGCAGCATCGTCAATATCCACGCCGATCCAGCGAATTAGTCCCACCATTCCAACGAGGGCTCCGCCGCGGCATCCCACATCCAAGCCCAGACTTCGCTGATCGTGGCCGTTTCTCTCCAGCCGGCGACAATAGAAGGTTGTCTTGATCTTTTCGTGCTGCGGACCGATTTCCGTGTAGTAATTCGGCGTCTTCGTTATGTCGGCGTAATGCTGGTAGAATTCCCGAATCAAACGGTGCCCGCGGTCTGGCTCGTTCAGCAACAACTCCTCCGGGAATCTGTTTTCGCCGCTCATCATTTAAACCGCGCCAATCTATGCCCTTTGGGTGATTGTCATTACTTGGGACTCGGAATCGCGCGCAAAATCAAATTGCCGAGCCAATCGGGATTTGCGACGCCTTCGCGGTACCCATTCAATGACTCGACCGAAGAATTGGCGCGCAGATTGCTGTACGAGCCGTCAGCGTTTTGCCAGCGCTCGTGCCAGTATACCGCGGCCTTGATGCGCGGATAACGCGTGCGAAACATCCTGAGTCCCTCTTTGATCCACTCGGGTTTGCCGAGCCCGCCACTTTCCGTCGAATGTGGAAATTCACCGGTCGCCCATTCGGCAATCATGATCGGCTTCTTCGGATCAAGTCTACACATTTCCTCATAAGGCCAGTCTACCAGCGAAGGAATGTCTGGATTCGGTTCGTCCTTGTATTGCTGACCGTAAACGCTCAGGCCGAGCCAATCAACGTAAGCGGAACCGGGATAGTAAGCAGGCGCGCAGTTCCAAGTCTCATACGGATAGGGATAATTATTTGTGTGAAACATCCACTTAATGTTTGACGCGCCACGCACGCGAACACGATCGACCACGTGGCGGTAAGCCGTGCGGAATGTTTCCGGACCTTTCCAATTATTGTGCTCTTTATCCCATTCGGCGCCTCCGTAATAAGCTCCTGACCACGGAAACCAGGTTCCATTCATTTCGACGCCGAAGACGACGATTAATGGATGACCGAAATCCCGGGCTGCGTCGGCCCACTTGTCGATGTACGCATCCCACTTGCCGGCAATGATCTCGTTTAAATTAAACTTGCCCGGCCCGCGGTCTTCTTCATAGGGTTTGTCCCAGGGTGACCAGAAGACAAGCGGCAGGGAACCGTGTCGCCAAATGACATTTAAATTGTCGGTCGGGAAACTTTGCTCACCCCAATAGCTTGAGGAAGCAATGATGGCCTGATGTTTGCCCACCATCGTCTCGAAATCCTCAATCATTTCCAGCGTGACATCGTCTTCCTCGTCGCCGAAATCCATGAACGCGCCGGTGTAAGCGCCATGCCCGGGGATCACAACCTCAACCGGACCATTTGGATCGACGCGTTGAACTGATACATGCTTGTTGCATCCAGCGAGCGCCAAACTCGATGCAATTGCCACAACAATGACTGCAAAAGCTGCATCCGCGCGCATTCGGCTCGCAAGTTCTGTGCAAACGCCGTACGTGTCCAGCGCGCGCTAACTTTGCTTTGTTCGCACGCTATCTTGTGCTTTAGCTCGAATTTGGCTGCATGCATCAAATCTTCACGAAGCTAACGCTAGCCTGCCTCGCCCCATTCGTGGCAGTCACAGCCCTTTCGAAAACACGAGTCCTTTCGAATCCGCAGACCTCGTTTTTCGTCGCGGCTGTCGTGGCGGCCGATCACCCGGTGAATAAATGCGTACCTACACAAGCGCTTGGCGGAGGCGTTGACGGTCACGAAAAAGGCGAATGCGCTCGAATGTTCACGGATAAAAACATTGCCGAAATGCTCTCGGCTGGGCTTGGGCCTTTGACATATCGACTGCGCACGGAATTAGCGGGCGAGGTCTGGCACTGGAATCCGCGCGGGACCTGGAGCGACGGGGTTCATCAGTGTGGTTACTGGCTCTCGGACGATTCCATCGCCGACCCAATTAATGTGTCATACGGCTATCGTTTGCCGCGGCGTGGAAATACGATCGATCAGGCGAACGACGACGGTTACTCACGTGTCGCAGATGGTGATGGAGATTCTTTTTGGAAAAGCAATCCCTATCTCGATTCCTATTTCACAGGCGAACCGGACGATGCGCATCCGCAATGGGTCGTGATCGACCTTGGAGCGATCAAGCCGGTAAACTCTATTCGGATTCACTGGGGCACACCGTGCGCTGAACGGTATCGCATCGAATACTGGACTGAAGACGATCCGATGCACTTGCACCAAAATAGCAAAGATGAATGGCATCTTTTCCCGAAAGGTGAAGCCAATCACAGCTCGGGCGGAGACGAATATATCCGGCTCAGTGGAAAGGCTCGTTCAGTTCGATTCCTCCGCATTCTAATGAGTCAGAGTTCGGGAACGAGCGCAGAACGCTCAAATGATATTCGCGATCGGCTTGGGTTTGCCATTCGCGAAATCGACGTCGGTAGAATCGACGGCCAAGGGCGTTTTCACGATTGCGTTCATCATGCGCCCGATCGACATAAGCAGACGGTGATTTATGTATCATCGACAGATCCATGGCATCGACCGACCGACATTGATTACGGCGTCGAACAACCTGGGCTGGATTTCGTTCTAAGAGGCGAACTCACGAATGGTTTGCCAGTCCTCGTGCCGGTTGGCGTTTTGTACGGCACGCCGGAGAACGCGACCGCCGAGATCAAGTATCTTTTAAAACGGCAATATCCTCTCGAAGGGATCGAGTTAGGCGAAGAACCTGACGGCCAGTGGGTTTCGCCGGAAGGTTACGCAGCACTTTACGCTGGCGTTGCTCACCGTCTCTCAGAGCTGTCTTCGAGCCTGAAACTCGGAGGGCCCAGTCTCCAGAACTTCGAGTCGCAATTACTAACGTGGCCCGACGCATCGGGCGATCGCTCCTGGATGAATCGCTTTCTGAAGTATATCCGCACAGCAGGATGCCCCTTCGATTTTTTCTCGTTTGAATTCTATCCCTTCGACGATATCTGCTCGGATTCGGCGCCGCAGTTGTTGGAAGTCCCAAAACGTCTGGGAGCCATGGTGGCCAGCCTGCGGGCTGATGGCGTGCCCGCAACAATTCCATGGTTTATGACGGAGTACGGCTACTCCGTGTTTGCCGGTCGCCACGAAGTGGACATTCCAGGGGCGCTTTTCAACGCAGACACAGTTGGGGCATTTCTGACATTACAGGGCTCAAAGGCTTACCAATACGGATATGAACCCAACTATTTGGTCGATGAGCTGAAATGTTCATGGGGGAATCTCATGATGCTTCAACTGAATCCAAAGAATGATCAAGTGAATCGCTTGTCCGCATACTATGCCGCTCAGCTCATCACCAAAGAATGGATGCAACGAATGAACGAGACGCACGACATCTTTCCCGTAACCGTAAAGCAGCGGAAGCCAACGTCATCATCTGCTGTCACCGTCTATGCATTACGACGGCCGGATAAACAGTGGGCCCTGCTTGCAATCAACAAGCATCTGAACCGCTCGGCCCGCCTGAATGTAGAGTTCAAGTTTTCGGGCGCTCAGCCGCCAGCGCGTTTGGCGGGCCAGGTTGAGGTAATTCAATTTTCGCGGGAGCAATACGCCTGGCGCGATGACGGACCAAACGGCCATCCGATTCGAAGCCTTCCGCCCGTCCACCTTACGCGAGAAGCATCATCATCCTACGAACTGCCGCCGTATTCACTTACTGTTTTGCGCGGAAAACTTCCGGATTCCCGATGACTATACCCGTACTGGTACGCTGGCAGTACGCTCGAGTTTGCCCCAGCTGACCCAAGCGCCTTTCACCGCGCGCAGGATCGCTTTCCAAATGCAGTAGCTGAGCATCGGACGGTAAATCAAACGCATCGGCAAAATGCGCCAAGCGCGCGCAATCGGTTCGCGCTCGAGAATGCAGGCGAGCGTCGCGAGAATCAGATCCATCGCCAGAAACGTAATGACAAATGGCATCACTGCGCTCCACGCGCCAAAGGGCAGCGAGGCGAGCAAGAACAAATCGACGATCGGCGTAACGGCCACAAGGATGATCTGGAAAAACCAGATGCTCGGCAAACTGAACCAGCCCAGCGCGCGATAGTTCCAGTTGAACACCATGTCGCGATGTTTCCAGAGACATTGCAGTGTACCATAGGCCCAGCGAAAGCGCTGCCGCGCAAGCGTACGCACGCTCTCGGGCGCTTCCGTCCACGCGATCGCACCAGGCACGTAAACGATTCGCCCTCCGTGTCTGTGCAACGACAATGTGAGGTCGGTGTCTTCGGCAAGCGTTTGCAAACTCAGGCCGCCAGCTTCGTCGATCGCATCCTTGCGAATCGCGCTAATCGCGCCGGGCACTACCGTGATGCAGTTCCACCGATTGTAGGCGCGCCGGTCAAGATTGAAACCGCACGTGTATTCTAGCGCCTGACACCGCGCAATAAACGAGCGCAAGTTTCCAACTTTGGCGTGACCCGATACAGCCCCGATGCGCGCATCGGCAAACGGCTCGAGCAAGCGCGGGAGTGTATTACGCTGACATTGCGTATCGGCATCGATGAAAACGACGATGCCATTATGTACGGCAGCGAGACCGCGCTGCAGCGCGCGAGCCTTACCCCGGTTTTCCTGTTGCAACAATCGAACGCGTGGATCGATATGTGTAATGCGCTCAACTTCGGCGGCCGTCCCATCATGCGACCCGTCGTCCACAACGATTACTTCCATTTCACCCTTGTAGTCGGTAGCTAGAACTGCCCGCAGCGTTTCCGCGATGACGTTGCCTTCGTTGTAGGCAGCCATCACCACACTGATTGGCTCTGCAAAATCCGCCTTCGGTCCTCGTCGAAAACGATAGGCCAGCCAGATGACAACGAGCGTGCGGACGACCACGAGCGCCGTTGCCACAATCAGAAACGCCCATAGGAATTCCTCGATGCCGTGAAAAACGCGAAATCCAGCGCTGCTGACCAGACGTGTAAGCGACTGCCCATTTTCTCGCAATGGTGGCATGATCGCATCGCGTGTCGTGCCGAGAAGTGTACTCAAAGGCACCACGCTATCACCGCGCGTATGCAACCAATCCAGAATGCGCGGCAGTGCCTCGACAGTCTGCGAGCGATCGCCACCGGCATCGTGGAGCAAGATAATACTGCCATCGTGTCGCTGTTGTTTCACGCGCTGAAGAATGGTGTCTGCGCCCGGCTTTGCCCAATCTTGCGGATCGATGCTCTCCATCACGACCATGTAGTTGAGATCTTCAGCAATTTGCAGCGGGGTCAGTTCGCTTAATTGCGATGGGCTGGTATCGGCCGCGTAAGGTGGACGAAACAATGTTGTCGCACGACCTGTGATCGTTTCGAGCAAAAGCTGCGTCGCGTTTAGTTCAAGACGGATGTGCTCCGGCCAGCAAAGCGCGAGGTTTGGATGATAATAAGTGTGGTTCCCGATCTCGTGCCCTTCGTCGACAATGCGACGCACGAGACCCGGATAACGCTCCGCATTTGCGCCCACGACGAAAAAGGCGGCTTTCACGTTTGCAGCTTTCAAGATGCTTAAGATTTTCGGAGTCCACTCTGGGCTGGGCCCATCGTCGAAAGTGATTGCCACCTGATGCTCACCGCCTGCGCCTTGATGATAAAGAGTCGGAAACTCCGGGAATTTTACGTACTTCGCCGTGAGATAGCCCTCCGCATCGACCGCGAGCTTGCGCATTCCATCTGTCCGGCTTTCGTCGACGGTAACAATCTCGCCATCACCCACGTCGGCAATCGTGTCGGTGCTCTTGAGAACGTCGAGCGACTCGCGCGTTTGATCGTCGATTTTGAAATCGCGCGGCACGCTCAAAGCATCCCAGATCGCTGGGTCTTCGCTGCCGAGCCGATAGACCGCAAATCCGCCCGCCTTGTGATCGCGCACTTCGCGCAATTCGTTGAGAAACGTCACGGCGTCCAGGAACCAGACGGCATGTTCTTTATTCCCATCCTCAAAATAAAAATAAGGACTGTAACTCGGCGCCTTCACTTCTGCGTTCTCGACTTCCGCATCATTGGCGCGGCTCATCGCTTCTGGAAAACTGATCAGCTCCGCTTTCTTCCCGCCGATTGTCCAATCGTATCCGTAACTGCCCATCGCGATGATCCATTGCTTGGTGTCGGACTCTTCTAGCAGGCTATGCACCCAGCCTTCAAACCACGAGCGCGACGCCAGCGGTCCCGGCGGATCGGTGTCGGACGTTTCGTCAAACAACATCGCCACGAAACGATCGACGTTGTCGGCAAGCGCATCGAAATCGATGTAATCCAACTCCTGGCCGGGCTCGACGCACAGCCACAGCTCCTTGTTATCGTCGTGCAACGCGTCAGCGAACTTGTCGATGAATCCAGTGATGTCCTTTTTGTAGGCCGGGTCGATTTGCTCCCAATCGACCACGACGCCGGAAGCCTTCGCGCTGCGCAAAACGGAAAGCACACGTTGAATAAACCGGTCCTGTCGTTTCGCTGGCCCATGCGCCAAATTTTCAATCGCTTCCGGTTGCCAGGTGTCGCCGACAAGGTTCGTCAGCAGCGGCATGAGCGCGATTCCTTTGCTTGCGATCAGCTTTGATAGCCGAGTGTCTCCATCGATCTGTAAATCGCCCAAGCCATCGATCACGGTCATCCATTCCGGGCAGAGATGCGTAATCTGCGCTGCGTGTTGCTCGAGTGACGCGTAGCTGTACGGATCCCCATTGGTGTAAAATGCGAGCCGCACTTCATTGTTGGGCGATTTCTTTCGAGGCCGTAGTGGAGGAGTGGGTGCTGTGCCACCGAGTTTTTTTGCTGCCTGTCGCGCCGCGCCAAATTTTTGCCACAGCAGCGAACTGGGAGACAGTTGTCCGGCCGGATTCTCTTTTTGCAACGCTTTCAACTGCCCTTTCAACTGTCGCAGGGAAAAAGGCACGCTCATTTGCGGCGCAACAAAAAGCGTCTGAACAAACAGCACGGTCGCGAGGAAAAGTAGCACCCCAGCAATGAGCAGAATCAGGCGCAGGCGCGGCCAGCGTTTACCGGTGGGATCGGAGAAAACAAATGGCGTGACTCCTTCTGAAGGGACTTCGTACATGAATCCGCTATAATCGTCCATGCGCCCCAAGAAGAAAATCCCATTCTCTTGGTCCTAATCGTCTGCCCAGACAGAGGCGAGCGCTTCTGCTCCGCCCTTCAGCTCATCGCAGAGTCGCTTATGATGCACGCTTAGGTCGGAGCCTCGAGGAGTCGGGCGGTTGCAAATCAAACATCAAACATCGAACATCGAAGATCCGAATGCATATCGAGCCAAATTCACTGCCAACTGGACACTCGGGTATTGCGGCGCGTTTAGAAAAAGGGCCCACGATTCATTCAAGCGCTTGGGTTGTCCCGGGCGCGACGGTAATTGGCGACGTCACGCTCGCAGAAGAATCGAGCGTTTGGTACGGAGCTGTGCTCCGCGGTGACATCAACCGCATCATCCTTGGGCCGCGCTCTAACGTTCAGGATAATGCTGTCGTTCATCTCGATACGAATTATCCCACAACTGTGGGCGAGCTCGTCACCGTCGGCCACAGTGCCATCGTGCATGCGTGCAAGATCGATAACGAAGTGCTTGTCGGGATGGGCGCAATCATTCTCGACGACGCAGAAGTCGGCGCGCGCTCCATCATCGGCGCAAACGCGCTCGTTACGATTGGGATGAAAATTCCGCCCGGCTCACTCGTGCTCGGGTCGCCTGCAAAGGTGAAACGCCAGCTCACACTCGATGAACAAAAAGACATTGCGCGATGGGCTTGGAGCTACGTCGAGACTGCGAAACAGTTTCGCGGGTTTTACGCGAAATAACTGGGAGAGCGGGTATCTTGTTCGATATCCGGCCGAAAATGAAAGGAATACAATGGAAGTGCCCAACTCAAAAACCGGTGTGAGCATTCGCGCTTACCAGGGCGATGCGATGACATTGCTGGCATTCGATCTCGACGAATCTCAGACAAAAAATTTCGCCGGATTCAGCATCCGCATCACGGCCGGAACTAGAAAACCGTATTACCTGACCAACCTTCTGACCTATTCGGCGGCTATCCTGAAAAAGAACAACATCGAGCCCGAGAAAGCCCACAGCACCTTCTTTTCGCCGATTCAGAAATTTCGCTGGGTCCACGTCCCGGCGACGTTTCATCAGATTGAAGAGCCATTTTACGGGAACTACAAATACGAAGTCACGCCACGCTACATGGTGAACGAGATTCTTCAGCCCCTTGATCATTCGTTTACTGTCCCAGTCACGATTGATGCTGCTCCCTACAAGTTGGGCGATTTTCAAATCGGCTTTACGCGCGGCTTCGTCGAGTCACAGGCCTACACGAATCATTTCGGAAACAATAACAAGGTGCGTCCGAACAAAACGGATTTGATTTTTGACATTAAAGCCAAGTCCGGCTCGGCGAAGCGAAAGGAGAACGGGCAGGATGTGATGGAGGATTACACGTTCGAAGACCAGCACATCTGGCTTGGCTGGCAGGCGCGGGCGCGCATCATGGAATTCCTCGATGAAACTCTGGCCGATAACACACTGGCCCTGGATGTTTTTGCCTTCGACCTCGATGAACCGGTCGTTTGTAAAAAGCTAATCCAACTCGCCAAAGAAGGACGCTTGCGCGTCGTAATCGACAATTCAAAAACCCATGCTGATCCTGACGCGTTCGAAAATAAGTTCGAGGCGCTTTTTAACCAAGAGAGGAAAGCTCCCAGCGCAATTTTTCGCGGACGCTTCCAAAGCCTCGCCCACTCGAAGGTTTTCATCCAGAAAACGAAGGCGACGAACGAAGCAGTAAAGGTGCTCACCGGTTCGACAAATTTTTCGACGAACGGATTCTATATCAATGCCAACCACGTCGTCATTGTCAGCAATAAAGACGTCGCAACACTTTACGCCCAGGTCTTCGACGCTTCGTTTAGCGCCGACAAGATGAAGAATTTCCATAGCACCGGTTTTGCGATGCCGGAAGGCCACCAATTTAACCAAAGTAATGCTCCGGAGATGACAATTCGCTTTTCACCTCACACGAAAGATGCGGCCACAAAGTTTTTCACCACCATCTCCGATCGGATTAATCACGTGAAGACTGACGTGCTTTTCGCCATCATGAAGGACGATAGCGAAAGTTCGATTTTGAAAGCGATAAAAGCAGTCCGCGACGACAGGGAGGACATTTTTTCCTACGGCATCACGGACACCACCAAAATCATCACGCTTTACAAGCCCCACACCAAGCGCGGGGTTAGAGTCGCCGGAAAGGGAGGCGCGCATGTTCTTCCTCCGCCGTTTAACAAAGAAGCACCGATCCCCGGCATTGCCATCCACCACAAATTTGTCGTCGTGGATTTCAGGGGCCAGGAGCCGGTCGTTTATTGCGGCTCAAGCAATCTCGCCTTTAATCCCGAACAAAAGAACGGTGATAATCTAATTGAGATTCGCGATCCAGATGCTGTGACGGTTTTCGCGATCGAGGCGATCCGGCTGGTAGATCATTTTGCCTTTCGCGACCGCACGCAAAACCCGAAGCAAGTGAACTTGCGCGCCAACGAAGAAGTACCCTGGCATGCGAGCTATTATGATCCAGACGATCTGCACTTTCTGGAGCGCACGCTGCTGATCGGCGAACGCAAGACGTGAACCGTCGATACAATCTGTTTATTGCCAAGTAAATTGATAATTGCGACGGCGATGGGCATGGAGCTACGTCGAAATCGCCAGCCCTTTCCGCGAATTTTACTAATTGTAGGGCGAGGCCCCAGGTACGCCGTTCCATTATTCTCTGTCTAAACGCGGGGCAGCCTTTAAAATGCCTAGGCTGTCGCAACATAGCGTTCGATGTCGACTCAACGGTTTACCGACAGGCCCAAGCTGTTCGCCGATCCCGCGGCTTGCGCCGCTCAGACTAAGCAATTGCGCGAACAGCACATCGCGCCACTCACGGTATTCGTCGAGGCCCTTCGGGCTCAGGTCGGGCCCAGATTTAAGCATTCCCAATTTCGATCCATGGGATGGCGGTATCGATGCCGATATTCCATACTTACTCGAAGCTACCGGCCCAAAGCTGTACTCTCTGGCTTCATCTCGCGCAATAACCCAGACGAGACTGCGAAAAATTTCTTTGAGCTGAACGCTGAAGCGAAGGTTCCCCGAAAGCGAAGTGTGACGTGAAACATCGTGCCGTGGTACATCGGCGACGGCAAGCACGTGCGTCCCGCCAATCGGGCCGATCTGCGGGCGGAATTCGCGAGCTACCACGCCTTTTTTCTCTCCTTCCGAGGCTCCGCAGTCGTGCTTGTTGGACGCAAGGCCGAGCAAGCGCGCGTTGAGGTTAGAGATCTTATTCCCAAGGTCACGATCTTTGACTGTCCTCACCCAAGCCCACAATTTGTGAATATCGATCCCGCGAATCGCCGACGCATACTCAATGTCCTTCGCGACATCGCGAGTCTCACGGTTTCGAGCGTTAATACTCAAGCGATGTAGCTCATGCCACCAGCATCACGAGCACGGGTGGAGCTACGTGGAAACCGCCAAGCGCTTCCGCGAATTTTACTAGGTCTGTAGGGCAGGTGCTCCGCCTGCCACTACATATCGGCAACCGGAGCGGTTGCCCTACAATGTTTTTGCAAGTTCCTGCGCTCTTTCGCGCAACAATTCCGCTGTGTGCGCCATCTGTTCGTTCTCACTCATTCCAGGCTGTGTAAGCTCATAAACTTTATCGAACAACTCGCAGACTTCTCGATCTTTACTGGCGCGACCGACGATCGCGAAAACGCGCTTGCCAAGTTTTCGCGCCAGCCGCGCTACTCCGGCTGGCGTCTTTCCTTCGAGTGTTTGCCGATCCAGACTTCCCTCGCCTGTGATAACAACGTCGACATCTTTCATTTTCAATTCGAGCCCGATTGCTCCGGCAACAACATCGAAGCCCGGGCGAATTGTCGCGTTGCAAAGACTCATCAGCCCGAATCCGAGTCCGCCCGCCGCGCCCGCGCCAGCTTCATCGCGATAATCAACGCCAATTTTTTTCGAAACAACGTCGGCGAGTTTCGTCAACGCACGCTCGAGAACCTCAATCGTATTTTCGCTTGCGCCTTTCTGGGGACCAAAAACCCGCGTCGCACCATTTGCGCCGAGCAATGGATTCCCGACATCGACTGCCGCGACGATGGTTAACTGTGGAGGCAACCGTGTCGGCTGCGTTTTTGAATTTGCAGGCCATACGGTCCAAGCCGGCCTGGCATTCGCCGCTACAGGAGCCTCAATCTTTGTCAGGTTTTGCAATTCGCTCACCTCCCCGGTCAATTCCTTCGTATCCGCAAAAAATCGAAACCCAAGCGCACGGGCCATTCCGAATCCACCGTCATTTGTCGCGCTGCCGCCAAGGCCGATAATTATTTCGCGTGCGCTGCATTGCACTGCGTTCAAAATCATTTCTCCGATGCCGAATGTGTTCGCCAGGAGCGGATCTCGTTCACTCTCAGAAAGTCGCCGGATGCCGGCTGCTTCGCTCATTTCCATTACGGCGAGGTTGCGATTTTCGATCCACGCGTAACAGGCATCGATCTCGCGCCCGAGCGGATCATGCGCTTTGGATTGCAACCAGGAACCGCCGAGCGCATCGGAAATGACTTCAACTGTTCCCTCGCCGCCATCCGCCATCGGGACGATGTCGATCTTCGCATTGGGCAAAACATCGCGTAGCCCTTTCGCAATATTCTCGGCCACTTCGCGCGCATCGAGCGAGCGTTTGAATTTATCGGGCGCGATCAGAATGCGCATGAGACAGGTTTTTCGCCTGAGGCGCCTTTGTCATTCCGAGCAGAGCGCAGCGAAGTCGAGGAATCTCTCATTGTCGAATGGTAAGAGATACCTCGACTACGCTCGACATGACAAAAATGGCAAGAAGGACGCGCAATTACGTCAACTTCCGCTCTAAAATTTCGCCGACCAATTGCGGATTCGCTTTTCCTTTCGAAAGTTTCATCACCTGGCCTTTGAGAAAATTGAGCGACGCCGCGTTGCCCGCTTTGAAATCTGCCGCTGGTTTCGGATTCGCGGCAATCACTTGATCACAGAGTGCTTCAATTGCGCTGGCATCGCTTAATTGCTCGATTCCTTTTTCTTTCACGATGGCAGCAGCCGCTTTGCTGCTGGCGAACATTTCTGCAAAAACTTCCTTGCCTTGTTTGCCACTGATTTTACCGCTGTCGATTAGATTCACCAGCTCATCAAGCGCCTCCGGCGCCATCGGGCAATCATTGATGGTTTTACCCGCATTGCTCAATGCGTTTTGCAGATCGTTCAGAATCCAGTTGACGACGTTTTTTGGCCTCTTTGCGCCTTTAGCGGCAGCCTCGAAGTAGCGCGCAAGATCGAGGTCATTCGCCAGTACGCCCGCGTCATAGGGGCTCACCTGATATTGCTGCACGAAACGAGCGCGCTTCGCCTTCGGCAATTCCGGAACCCGCGCCCGCACATCGGCGAGCAATACTTCGCTCTTTACGGGAACGAGATCGGGGTCGGGAAAATAGCGATAATCGTGGGCGAACTCTTTTGTGCGCATGAGAAACGTTTCCCCGGCGATATTGTCCCAGCCCCGAGTTTCCTGTTCGAGTCTTCCGCCGTTCTCCAGCACCTCGGTTTGGCGTTGAATTTCGTAAGCAAGCGCGCGCCGGACCCCACTGATCGAGTTAATGTTTTTTATCTCGATTTTAACTCCAAGCTCCGCCTGCGTTGCCGGGCGGACGGAAATATTGCAGTCGCACCGAAGCTGTCCTTTCTCCATGTCGGCATCGCTCACCGCTCCGTAGATCAAAATTTGTTTGAGCGACGTCAAAAACGCGAACGCTTCCTCGGGCGAATTGATTTCCGGCTGCGTGACGATCTCCATCAACCGCGTGCCCGCCCGGTTGAAATCGATTCCGGTGCTGTTCTCGAAATGAGAACTCTTCGCGACATCTTCCTCCAGATGAATGCGCACGAGGCGCACCTCCTTATCGGGCGCCACGATATTTTTCTGCGCGTCTTTGGGGTAAGCAAGGTCGTGCAACGGTACGCTCCCGTTAGTGCAAATCGGCATGTCATATTGCGAAATCTGGTAATTTTTCGGCATGTCTGGATAAAAGTAATTTTTCCGGTCGAACTTGCAGACCGGCGCAATGTCGCATCCCAGCATAAGTCCGGTGAGCACGGTCATGCGCAGCGCTTCATGATTCATCACCGGCAACGCGCCGGGCAAACCGAGGCACACCGGGCAAGCGTGTGTGTTCGGCTCCGCCCCAAATTCAACAGGTGACGCGCAAAACATTTTCGAGCGCGTCTTCAGCTGGACGTGCACTTCAAGACCAATGGTGGTGATGTATTGCATTGCAATTACTTCTGGGTTGCATAATCCAAGGCCTTTTGGAGATCGAATTGTTTGATGCGATTTGCGAGTGCCTCATCATTTGCCGCATCGATGATGCGCTGGTCTTGGAGAAGATCGAGAAAGCGTCGCTGCGCGACCATTTCCCAGATTTCCGGATCATCCCGCAAGGCAACTATCTTGGGATGCTCGCTTAATTCGCGTGCGCCTGGAAACGTCAGAAATTTCTGCGCGCGTTCCGGGCTGGAAAATACACTGCCCACTTTCCCAAGCGTGTCATAAGTCCTGGGTGGAACGGGGTCGATCTGCTTGACCGCTTTTCCGAGCGGCCCAAGCTCGAGCGAATTCTTCAACCGTGCCAGCAATATGCCGAGTGCTGTAGATTCTCCGCTTGATCCCGAGAGATAACGTTGTCGCACATCAAGAGCATGTGCGGTTGCAGACTGGCCGCCGGACGAAGAACTCGCTTGGCCATGGACTTGCGCTTCCGCTATAGCGCCGACTGCACGAACGCTAGCCACCACCATCCAGAGAATAAAGGCGCCGAAAAACAATCCGACGATTGCGCCCGCAAATCCATAAATGAGCTGGATGAGCGTGGAACTTCGTTGACCAGTCCGCTTGAACAAAATCATTCCAATGCCACTCACGAGCGCGTAGATGGCAACGGCAAGCACGGCTCCGCCTACGATCGACAGCACGATATCTGGCATCTTAAAGAACGGCCGTACAATGGGGACAATCAGCCCGCCGCCAAAAAACGCAGCCGCATATGCAGCGGCAAGCGCAGCGACACGCACAAGCTGGCGGACCAAACCGAGTCGCCAACCGTGCACAACTTCGAACAAAATCAAAAGGACGGCGAATGAAACGAAGACTGCTTGCCAGAGCGGCGAGCCAGCCACCGACGGAATTGCGGATTGCGAATTGTCGATCGCGGATAGATGAACGCTCGGCATCTCCACGCTCACTGCTCTGCAATCCGCGATCCGAGATCCGCAATTGTAACCCCGAAAGCTTCGGGGTCTATAATTGCCCTTTGCCGCAACGCGTGATCGCAAAGCACGATGGCCGCCATCGCTTCCACGATTGGCACTGCCCGAGGAAGAACGCACGGATCATGGCGTCCCCGCGCACCGAGCCTTGTTTCCTTGTGCGACGCGGTAACCGTTTTCTGTTCGCGCGCAATCGTCGCAGTCGGCTTAAAGCCAACACGAAAATAAATTTCCTCGCCATTGCTGATCCCACCTTGGACGCCCCCGGAATTGTTAGTCGCTGTGCGGATTTTCCCACCGCGCATTTCAAATGGATCGTTATGCTCTGAGCCGCGCATGCGCGCGGCCGCAAACCCAGAGCCGATTTCAAATCCTTTAGTTGCTGGCAAGCTCAGCATCGCCTTCGCCAAGTCAGCCTCAAGCTTGTCAAAAACCGGCTCGCCGAGTCCAGGTGGAACGCCACGAACAACGCATTCAATCACGCCACCGACCGAATCGCCTTCGGCGCGAATTTGCTCGATGAGCGCCTCCATTCTCTTCGCCGACGTGGAGTCCGGACAGCAAACAACATTCCTGTCCACGTCCTTCATCTTGACGACGGAACGATTGACCTTCGCAATGACCTCATGAATCTGCGCAACGTAAGCAACGATCTCGAACTCCGAGTATAAGATCGACAATATCTTTTTCGCGACTGCGCCCGCCGCGACCCGTCCGATCGTCTCGCGCGCCGACGCGCGGCCGCCACCCTGCCAGTTTCGAATTCCGTATTTGGCCTCATATGTGAAATCGGCATGTGACGGCCGAAATGCCCTTTTCATTTGCGCATAATCTTCAGGCCGAGCGTCTTTGTTGCGCACCAGAACAGCTATAGACGTGCCGAGTGTTTTTCCTGCAAAGACGCCGGAAAGAATTTCGCACCGATCTTCCTCTTTCCGTTGCGTCGTAATTTTGCTTTGACCCGGGCGGCGACGATCCAGATCTCGTTGAATCTCCGCGTCGGAGATGTCGATGTTTGGCGGACACCCATCAATCACCACACCGACACCGCCGCCGTGCGATTCGCCAAACGTCGTGACGCGAAAAAGGTGACCGAACATATTGCCCATTCGCGTGAAAGATTAAACGAAATCGCGAGCAATTGTAGAGCGTTTCTGTGAAACGGCTTGGTAGGGCGCGACCGCCGGGCGCGCCGCGACGTTAACGTACGGCTCGGCGATCCGTCCCTACCATTTTCAGATCGCTTCAATCGCGGTTTTCAGGTCGTCGATTAGATCACGGACGTCCTCGACGCCAACCGACAGACGGACGAGCGAATCGGTTACTCCGAGCGCCTCACGTTGTTCCCTCGGCACCGACGCATGCGTCATGAGGACGGGATGATTGATGAGGCTCTCGACGCCGCCCAAACTTTCCGCAAGCGAAAACAGACGCGTATTCTCCAGAAAGCGTTTCGTCCCAGCGATATCGGCCTTTAGAACAATCGTCACCATGCCGCCAAAGCCGCGCATTTGCTGCCGGGCGAGGTCGTGCTGAGGATGCGATTTTAGTCCGGGGTAACTGACCGATTTTACTTGCGGTTGTTCCTCCAGCCAGCGCGCAATTTCAATCGCGTTGGAACAGTGTCGCTCCATGCGCAGTGCGAGCGTTTTCAAACTGCGCATGACCAGAAAGCTTTCGAACGGCCCCGCAATTGCGCCCACTGAATTTTGCAAAAGGGCAATCTGATCACCCAGCTCCTTGTTCTCGCCGGCCACGACGACACCGCCGACGAGGTCAGAATGTCCGTTCAGATATTTGGTGGCGGAATGGATTACCAGATCGAAGCCGGCTTCGATCGGCCGCTGAATCCACGGAGTCGCGAACGTGTTATCGCAAACCGAAATGATTTCGTGCTCGCGCGCGGTTTTCGCGATCGCCTCCAGATCGATCAGCTTGAGCAGCGGGTTGCTCGGAGTCTCGATCCACACCATGCGTGTGTTTGATTTGATCACGCGCTCGAAGTCTTCTGCATCGGTAAGATCGATGTACGCGAAGTCGAGATTGGCAGAGCGGCGCCGCACTTTATCGAACAACCGAAACGTGCCTCCGTAAAGATCGTCGTTTGCGACGATGTGCGAACCGCTCTCAAGCACCTCGAGCGCGGTTGCCATCGCGGCCAGTCCGGATGCGAATGCGAATCCGCGTGTGCCACCTTCCAGATCGGCAATGCATTTCTCGTAGGCAAGCCGTGTTGGATTAATGGAGCGCGCGTAATCGTAGCCCTTATGCTTACCTGGGCTCTTCTGCACATACGTGGATGTTGCGTAAATCGGCGTCATGATTGCGCCGGTGGACGGGTCGGGCTTCTGGCCGGCGTGAATCGCTCGCGTGGCAAACTCGTGCTGTTTTTTCATTTGGGTCTAACCTTAACCTCGGATGAGGCGGATTTCACTGATTAGTAGGTGGATCGAGCAGCCCCCTCGGCATGCCGGAGCGCTGCGAAGGCAGCTTGTTCGATGCTAAAATGATCTCGGGAGAGCCGAGACTTAAATAACATCGCCCGACGGAACGGTCGATCCACCGTTACGAATATTCCTGCGTCGACGGGACGGATGACTTCGGCATGTGAAGCCGCAAATAGGACAGCAAATCGGTGCGCGTGATCAGCCCAAGAAACTTATCGTCGTCCATCACTATGGCGACGCGACCGCGATCGAAAACCTTCAGCAGGTCATTGATTTTCGATTTTGGTGTGAGCGTTTCGAGCTTGTCGGTCATCGCATTTTTCACCGGATCGTTAAAGTGGGAAGGATCGCGGTGCACCTTCACGAGCACATCGGATTCATCAAGAATTCCAATGGCGCGCCCGCTTTGATCGACAACGGGCAGCTGCGAAACATCCGCGTCGCGCATGCGCTTGAATGCGGTGAGCAACGTGTCTGTCGGTCCGACTGAAATTACTTCGCCGGCCTCGTAACGATGTGAAATCAGATCGCTCAAGTCCCCGTGCGGCGGACGATGGATGAAACCCTGCTCCGCCATCCAGAAATCGTCGTACATCTTGGATAGATATTTGTTTCCCGTGTCGACCACGAAGCTCACGACGCGTTTCGGTTTCGTTTGTTCCCGGCAATAACGCAGCGCGCCGGCAAGGAGCGTGCCGGTGGATGAGCCGCCGAAAATCCCTTCTTTGCGCAACAGCTCGCGTACAGTTGCGAAACTTTCCTCGTCATCGATTTCGAATGCTTCCGTGACCAGCGACATGTCCGCGATGTCGGGAATGAAATCTTCGCCGATGCCTTCGACGGCCCAACTTCCTGCTTCTACCAGTTTGCCTGTCCGGACGTATTCGTAGAGAACAGAGCCAGTCGGATCGGCCAGAATCATTTCAATCCCGCGCCGTGGTTTTACACGATTGAAAAATCGGCCAAGGCCAGTCAGCGTCCCGCCGGAACCCACACCCACAACGACCGCGTCAACATCATGCCGCATCTGTTCCCAAATTTCCGGTCCGGTCGTGCGCTCGTGCGCAAGAGGATTTGCCGGATTGCCGAATTGGTTGACATAAAAACCCCCAGGGATTTCTTCGGCAAGTCGGGCAGCCACGTCCTGGTAATATTCCGGGTGGCCGCGCGTCACATCCGAACGGGTGATTCGTACTTCGGCGCCGAGCGCTTTCACGTGCGAAATTTTTTCCTGCGACATCTTGTCTGGAATGACGAGGAGGACGCGATAACCTTTCGCGCCGGCAACAAGCGCCAGGCCCAGGCCGGTATTCCCTGCCGTCGCTTCAATAACTGTGCCGCCGGGTCGCAATTTTCCCTCGCGCTCCGCCGCCTCGACCATCGAGAGCCCGATCCTGTCCTTAATCGAGCCGCCCGGATTTTGATTTTCCAGTTTCAGAAAAAGCTGACACGGCCCGGTGTCGATCTGTGTGACCTCGACCAGTGGCGTGTCGCCAATAAGCGAGAGAATCGCCGGCGGCTTGCTATGTGTTGGGATTGTAGCGGTCGAAGCTGCGGTCATTTCAAGTGCAAAAACTTTTCGTCGGAATTCTCGAACAGGGCTTTACCTGCCTCAGAAAATTTGGACCTACAGTGCCCCGCTCAAGGCCGTCTAAAGACAATATGCGAAGAAAGCAGGCTGGCTCAAGAGATGCGGCTGAGAGTAGCGTTGTGATTCCCGCGTCTCTCTTTGGCTGGCGACATTGACTGGGTTTCCACTCCCGTTTATCAATTCCTTAGAAGAGAAAGGATAACGAGATGAAGGCGTTGCGTACGGACTCGACGATTGAGTCCGAGCCGTCAGATTCACCGGTCGAGTAGAAGCCGCGAGCGCGTACGAAGATGTTCTGTCGAGTGGGCAAATCTTGGCCTGTCAGTTGCCAACCGCCGGCGATGCGGGTTGGAGTTGCGAGAGCATTGTAGTTGATGCCGTCGGTTGAAAGTTCAAAGGTAACACGGTCAACTTCGGGCGAGGCGCCACTGCGGTACCAGGTGATGGTCGTACCGTCGCTCGCGACAGTCAGCGCTTCTAATGCTGCATCCGTGTTCGTGAGCCGACCGATGGAGTTGCGCGATGTAGTGCCAGTGCCGCCGTCGCCGAGGGTGGTGAAATTTCCACCGACCAAAATCTTGCCGTCGGCCTCAATCGCCGAAGCAAGAACAGCAAGGTTTGCCCCGGGATCAAAGCTCGTATCAAGCGTGCCGTCCGGATTGAGCCGTCCGATCTTGTTGCGCACCGTCGTGCCGGTACCACCGCCGCCGAGGGTAGTGAAATCCCCTGCGACCAAAATCCTGCCATCGGCTTGTACTGCCAGCTCTTCGACAAGGCCGTTCGCACCAGGATTGAAGCTCGTGTCAAGCGTGCCGTCGGAATTAAGTCGCCCGAGATGGTTTCGCACCATTGTTACGCCGCCGCTGCGAAGCGTGGTGAAATCTCCGGCCACTAAAATCTTGCCGTCCACCTGCACTGCCAGACCACGCACGGATTGATCCGCACCAGGATTGAAGCTCGCATCAAGCGTGCCGTCCGGATTAAGTCGTCCGAGACGCTTGCGCGAAATTGTGCCGGTGCCACCGCCCCCGAGGGTGGTGAAATCGCCTCCCACTAAAATCTTGCCGTTCGCCTGCACCGCCAGAACACGGACAGGGCGGTTCGCGCCGGGATCGAAACCGGTGTCGACGGTGCCATCCGGATTTAATCGTCCGATCCTATTGCGCGGGGTGCTGCCGGATCCTGTGCCGGTGAGGGCGCTGAATGATCCACCGACCAGAATCTTTCCATCTGGTTGCAGTTCCAGAGCAAGGACAGGGCGGTTCGCACCGGGAACGAAGCCAGTGTCAACCGTGCCGTCCGCGTTAAGACGTCCAAGGCGGTTGCGCGCAGTAGTGCCGCCATTGCCGAGAGTGGTGAAAGATCCACCGGCCACAATCTTTCCGTCCGCTTGCACGGCGAGAGCCTGCACGGTGCTGTTCGCACCGGGATTGAAGCTGTTCTCGAGTGTCCCATCCGGATTAAGTCGCCCGAGCCGGCTGCGGGCAGTGTGCCCGATACCACCGCCCCCGAGGGTGGTGAAATCTCCTCCGAGTAATATCTTCCCGTCGGGTTGTAGCGCGACAGCGCGTACACTGCTATTCGCACCGGGATCGAAGTTGTTGTCCAGCGTGCCATCGGCATAAAGTCGTCCGATAAAGTTGCGCGTGTACATACCACTTCCGCCGCCACCGAGCGTGGTGAAAGATCCACCGACCAGAATCTTTCCGTCCGCTTGCACGGTCACGCAAATCATAGCTGGCCCCCCCCCGCGCCAGGGTCGAAGCTCATGTCGAGCGTCCCGTCAAGATTAAGTCGGCCGATGAGGTTGCGCGTGAAGACGCCGGTGCCGCCGCCCCCGAGTTTTAAGAAATCGCCCACCACCAAAATTTTGCCGTCGGGTTGCACCGCCAGTCCTTTGACGTCGTTGTTCGCACCGGGATCAAAACTCATGTCGATCGTGCCGTCAGAATTCAGGCGCCCGATCTGGCTGCGTGGAAAGTGGCCAGTGCCGCCGCCCCCGAGGAGAGTCAATTCTCCGCCAACTACGATTTTGCCATCAGCTTGCACTACGATACTAAAGATTGTGCTGTCTTC
>Ga0209376_1000930_pt1 | contig 31253 bp, 27 predicted proteins | sample GraSoiAngelo_134_FD_185891 | JGI IMG/M metagenome (GOLD analysis project Ga0209376, IMG submission 185891) | Grasslands soil microbial communities from the Angelo Coastal Reserve, California, USA - 14_0929_05_30cm (SPAdes) (version 2) | ecosystem: Environmental > Terrestrial > Soil > Grasslands ... | reverse complement strand
CGAGCACGAAGCCGCGTGGATCCCCCACTGGCTCAAGCAGATGGACTTCACGTATCGCGAGCGCCCGGTGTTCACCAAAGGCTGGCGGTCGAAGGAAGGCCTGCTGCCGAGCGACTACTGGCGCCGCAACATGTTCGTGGAGTTCATGGAGGACGACCTCGGCATCCAGATGCGCGACACGATCGGCGTCGACAACATGCTCTGGGGCAGCGACTTCCCGCACGCCGAGTCGACCTGGCCGAAGTCGCGTGATTTCCTGACCCGCATCTTCAAGGGCGTCCCCGAGCCGGATCTGAGGAAGATCACGTCGGAGAACGCGGCGCGCCTGTTCGGCTTCGAGCTGAACTAGGCGGCCGGCCCGAGCGCGATCGCGGCATGCTCGAAGGCTTCGTGCCCGTGACGCGAGCCTCCGAGCTGCCGCCGGGCTCGATGAAGTGGGTCGTGATCGATCGCGAGCGCGTGCTGGTCGCGAACGTCGCCGGCGCCTACTACGCGCTCCGCGACGTCTGCGGCCACGCGGGCGCGCCGCTCTCGACCGGCGAGCTCGTGGGCCACGTGATCGAGTGCCCGCTGCACTACGCCTGCTTCGACGTGCGCACCGGCAAGCTCCTGAGCGGGCCCGTGTCCGGCGACGTGCCGACCTACCCGGTTCGCGTCGAGGAAGACACCGTGTACGTGAAGCGCTAGCATCCGGCTCGTCGCCAATCGGGCCCGGTCCTCACGAACCTGGTCGTGCTGGGCGATCAGGTAGAAGAGCCCGGCGTTCGCGGTGTGCAGCAAGAGGCTGGTCAGGTGATACCCGACCGGATTCATCCCCCAGACGAGATAGTCGAGGCCGAAGGTCATCCAGGTCAAGGGGATGTAGAGACCCATGAGCGTGGTGGTCCACATCCAGCGGAGCTGAGACCAGCCCATACCGCGATACAACGGATTCTCCGTCAGATTGCCGGCGTCGTCCCAGTTGACGAAGTCGTTGCTGAGAGCGGGCCAGAACGTGACGAACGTGAAGGACACGACGATCAGCGGAAAAATCCAGCGGGAGCGACCGCGGCTCGCTTGACGGTGTTCTCGTCGGCGACGGGGCCCGGCCATCGGCGGAATCCTCTCATTTCCCCCTGTGCTTTGTCCCATCGAACGAGGTCGTCGAATTGTGGTGCGGGCTCCTGGCCGTCATGGGCTGGCCCTGGCCGAGGCGCGACAGTAAACTCGAGGACGAGCTGATGCGTAGATTCCGCGTGATCGTGCCGGGCCTGATGCTGCTGGTCGCCGCGGGGAGCACGGCGGCTGACGCCGCTGGGGACGCGCTCGCCCGAGGGCTCGCCGCCATTCACAGCATGACGGGCTGCTACCTGGTGGATTACAACTACGTCGAGGTGGAGAGCCTCAAGACCGGCTACGCGCGTGATCCGCGCGTCTACGACGTCAACCGGGATAAGTCGGCCAAGGAATGGATCACTGCCGACGTCGTGTCGCCGCGCCGCGTCCGGCTGCAGCGCGTGCTGTTCCTCACGGAGCTGGCCGGCGCCGTGCGCGCCGGCAGCGCGATCAGGCACCAGACGGAGGACTGGGAGTACGACGCGCCGTTCCTCTACGAGCTGGTCGCCCCGCGCGTCTGGCAGGTCCGCGACCTGAAGCCGACGCCGGGCTTGTGGACCCGGCGCGTCACCAACCTCGACGACGGGCCTCGCTACCAATGTGCGGCGCGCTGGACCGAGGACACGGCGTATCCGGAGTGGTCGTGCTCGAGCGATGCGCCGGTGCCCGGCCGCGAGACGCGCGACATGAAGCGCAGCGACTACGACACGCTCCAGCGCAGCACGCGGATCATCGCCTACGGTCAGAGCTTCCTCGAGCGGCAGGATAACGTGAAGACCGTCCACCGGGACGGTGTGCGCTCACCGCTGGCGCGCGAGGTCGGCAAGAACTGGTCCGTCCGGCTTCCGGATTCTGAGTGCGAGAGCGCGCGGACGTTCGCCGGACCACACCAGGCGTTCTGGAAGCTGTCGCGCGAGGTCTGGGACGACGTCCTGAACGGGGCTTCACCCTTCGTCGAGAAAGCGCCGGCCGGCCAGCCGCCACGATTCGTCAAGATGTACGAGGTCGAGGAGGATTACATCGGTCGCGATCTCTCCGATCCGGCGCTCCGGCAGGCGGTGCGCGATCGAATTCTCAAGGTCATCGAGACGTACCGCGAGCCGTCGGCCGCCGGCGCTCGATGAGCACGCGCAGCTAGCCCGCGGCCAGGAGATTCTTCTTCTTGAGGGCGTCGATCACGGTCTCGACGTAGCGGGAGATGTCCTTGCTGATGCCCTGCGGCAGCGTCTCGACGGTGCCGCTCCACACGAGCTGATTCTTGGGCGCGTCGTACAGGCTGGTCTCCGAAATGTAGACGTCGTACTGGTAGACCACCGGGGGCTCGTAGTAGCCGAACCAGGCGTTAGCATAGCCCCCATAGAAGCCGAGACCCGGCGCCATTGGATAGTAAACGTAGCTCACCTGCGATTTCTGCTCGACCCGAATGAGTCGGGTTACGAGCGTGCCATCGACGCCCGCCTGCCCCACCGCCTCGCGCAATCTCGCCTCCTCGACCGGTCCGTCCTCCGGGACGAAGCGATACCCCGGCACGGCGTCGACGCCCATCGCCTTGAGCTTGGCGACGAACTCATCCTCGAACGAGCGCCGGATTCCCGGCTGCTTGCTGATCCCGAAGACGATGATTCGCTTGAAGTGAGCCGAAGGGTAGTCGGAGTTGCTCCACTCGTGGACGACTCGCGTCGACGCGCACCCGGCGGCGACGAGGACCAGGGCGAAGACGACGAGTCTCAGCGCTGAGCGGCGCATGGTGAGTGCTCGTCTCGAGAGTATACGACCGGTTGGTTACGATGAGCCCCGACCGGGCCGGAGCCCATTGCGTTCCGAGGCGGCCGGCCCGGCGCGTGGCCCGCGCCGGGCTCGGTCGCGAGATTCGCGGTCTAGCGAATCTGCTTGTGCGTGAACTCGGCGATCATCTCGAGGGCGCGGTTGGACGCCGGCGAGCCGACCTTGCGCATGATGAAGCCCTGGCCCTCGCCCTCGAACAGCTCGAGGTCGACGCCGCCGCCGGCCTTGCGGTAGGCCGCCACGAAGCGGTCGAGGTGCGGGCGCGGGTGCGCGGCATCGTCGGTACCCTGCAGGTAGAGCACCGGCGGCAGCTGGACCTTCTCGCCGCGCTCGAGCGCCCCGGCCGGCGCACCCTCGTTCATCGCTTCCTCGGTCTTCCAGTACGCGTCATGGCACGGGATGAGCTCGTCGACATTCACCGGGAACGGCGCGCCCTTGGCCTTGAGGTCCTTCGCGTAGCGATACCGGCCGAGCGGATCGATGACGGGCGAGGTCATGATCACGCAGCGCACGCTCGCGTCGAGCTTCGGCGCGCTCGCCAGCGGCAGCGCGCTGTAGCGCGGATCGAACGGCCGCATCGCCAGCAGCATCGCCTGGTGGCCGCCGCTCGAGTTGCCCATCGAGCCCACCATGTCGGGCCGGCCGCCCAGCTCGGCCGCCCGCGACTTGATCCAGCGAATCCCGTAGTGGATGTCCTGGAACGACGCGGGATAGGGCGCCGTCGGCGGCTGGCGCCAGTCGAGCGTGGCCACAATCACGCCGCTCTTGGCGAGCGCCTCGTGGATCACCTTGTCGCCGTGGCGATCCGAGCGGCACCAGGCGCCGCCGTGGAGCTCGACCATGATGGGGAAGGGCCCCGCGCCCTGCGGCCGGTAGATGGTCGCGAGGTACGGCGTGTTCCCGTGACGGAGGTACTCGATGTCCTCGACCTTGACGTCGTAGCTCATGCTGGTCTCCTTGACGGGCTCAAGGGCCCGCCGCCCGTAGAGTATCCTGCCCGGTATGGCGAAGCCAAGACTGTTCGAAGGGATCGGCGCGCCGGTCAAGCGCCGCGAAGATTTTCGCCTGCTGTCGGGTCGGGGACGCTACGCCGAAGACTGGAACGCCCCGGGGCAGGCGCACGCGGCCTTCGTCCGCTCGCCGCACGCCCACGCCGAGGTGGTCTCCGTCGACGCGAAGCCCGCGCTGGCCCTCGAGGGCGTGCTCGGCGTGTTCACCGGGCGTGATCTCGTCGCCGCCGGAGTCGGACCGATCCCGACGTTGATCGCCGAGCGCGGCGGCGGCATCCGGAGCCGCGACGGCTCCGCGTTCGCCGAGCCGCCGTGGTTTCCGCTCGCGACCGACACCGTGCGCCACGTGGGCGAGCCGGTCGCGATCGTCGTCGCGGCCACGGCGGCCGCGGCTCGCGACGCCGCCGAGGCCGTGCGGGTGCGCTACGCCGAGCGCCCCCCGGTGGTCGACGCCGTCGCGGCACTCGCGGAGGGCGCGCCGCGCCTGCACGCCGGGGTCGAGGAGAACCGCGCCTACGACTGGGAATGCGGCGATGGCGAAGCGACCGCGCGCGCGATCGCCGCCGCCGCCCACGTCACGCGCCTGACTCTGGTCGACAACCGGCTCATCACCTGCTTTCTCGAGCCGCGCGCCGCCCTCGCCGAGTGGGACGCCGGAGCGGGGCGCTACACGCTCTACGCGGGGCTTCAGAGCGTCCATCAGCTCGCCGCGAACCTGGCGCGCGTCCTGGGCGTCGCGGCCGAGCGCGTGCGCTGCGTCACCGCCGACGTCGGCGGCGGCTTCGGCTCGAAGATCCAGGTGTACCCGGAGTACGCGGCGGTCGCGTGGGCCGCGCGGCGGCTCGGCCGCGCCGTGAAGTGGGTGTCGACCCGGTCCGAGGGATTTGTCAGCGACGTCCAGTCGCGCGATCATCTGCTGCGTGGCGAGCTCGCGCTCGACGCGGCCGGGCGCGTCACCGCGCTGCGCGTGCACTCGACGCCGAACCTCGGCGCCTACGTCGCGCCGAGCATCCCGATCTCGACGCTCTCCAACATGGAGCGGATGATCTCCGGGCTCTACGCGATCCCGGCCATTCATCTGCGCGTCGAGGGCGCCCTCACCAACACGGTGCCGATCAACGTCTATCGCGGCGTCGGCCGCATCGAGTGCGTCTACACCGTCGAGCGCCTGATCGAGCAAGCGGCGCGCGAGACCGGCCGCGACCGGGTCGCGCTCCGGCGCGCCAACATGGTCCGAGCCTTTCCTTATCGCACGGCTACCGGCGCCGTCTACGACTCCGGCGACTACGTCGCGCGCCTCGACGAGGCGCTCGAGCTCGCCGATCCGGGCGGCTTCGCCTCCCGCCGCGCCGAGGCCGCGCGGCGCGGCCGGCTCCGCGGCCTCGGCGTCGGCCCGTACATCGAGGGCACCGGCGGCGTGCCGCAGGAGTTCGCCGAGGTGCGGGTGCTGCCCGAGGGCGTGGTCGAGGTGCCGATCGGGGCCGTCTCGCAGGGCCAGGGCCACGAGACCGTTTTCGCCCAGGTCGTCGCCGAGCGGCTCGGCCTGCCGTTCGACGCGGTGCGCGTGGTCATGGGCGACACCGATCGCGTGGCGAAGGGCGTCGGCACGTTCGCCTCGCGGTCGATGGTGAGGGCGGGGAGCGCCGCGGTCGAGGCCTCGGACGGCGTCGTCGCCGCCGGCCGCACCATGGCGGCGCATCTCCTCGAAGCCGCCCCGGGCGACATCGAGTACGGCGACGGCGCGTTCCGCGTCGTCGGAACGGACCGGTCGGTTGGGATCTTCGAGCTCGCGCGCGCGGCCGCCGCGGGCAAGCTGCCGCTGGCGCTCGGCACCACGCTCGCCGCCGCGAAGATGCACGAGAACCCGGCGTTCGCGTTCGCCAACGGCTGCGAGGTGTGCGAGCTGGAGGTCGACCCCGAGACCGGCGCGGTCGAGATCGTCGCCCTGACCATCGTCGACGATTCCGGCCGCTCGGTGAATCCGATGATCGTGCACGGCCAGATGCACGGCGCGGCGGCGCAGGGGATCGGCCAGGCGCTGACGGAGCGCTGCGTCTACGATCCGGCGAACGGCCAGCTCCTCTCGGGCTCTTTTCTCGACTACGCCATCCCGCGCGCCGACGATCTGCCGTCGATCTCGGTCACCAGCCGCGACGTGCCGAGCCCGACGAATCCGCTCGGCGTCAAGGGCGCGGGCGAGGGCGCCACAATCGGCGCGCCGGGCGCCGTGATCCACGCGATCCTCGACGCGCTGGCCCCGCTCGGTGTGGCTCACATCGACATGCCGGCGACGCCGGAACGCGTGTGGCTCGCGATCCGGGCTGCTCAAAAGGGCGCCGATGCGACGCGACGCCCGAAGGCCTCGCGCGAGGCGTCCTAGGCGGTCGCCGCCCAGCTACTCAGGACGACCCAGGGGAGCGCCGAGCCGTCACTTTTCAGCTCTTCCTTCACGATCCGTCGACCCGGTTCGTCTACGGCCGAGTGCCCGCGTCGGCGAAGCTCGCCGACGAGCGTGGACTTGCCGCCGCCCGAGCATCCGGAGATCACGACAAAGCGGTCTCTTCGTGGCTCCCGCGTGAGGCTCTCAGGTGGTTTCACCACGGGCTGCTAGCCCCCGCGGAAGTCGCGGAGGCGGCGCCAGATCGCGCGGAGGCCGGCGATGACCGGCACCGAGAGGAACATACCCGCGACGCCGGCCAGCTCGCCGCCGGCGAGCACGCCGAAGATCACGAGGCCGGGATGGAGCTCGACGCCGCGGCCCATGATCAGGGGGCTCGAGACGTAGTCCTGGACGACACGCCAGATCACGATGAAGAGCGCCAGGAGCCAGGGGTGCACGAAGCCGCTGAACAGGGCGACCGAGACGATCGTGACGCCCGCGGCGAGCGGTCCGACGACGGGAAGGAACTCGAGCGCCCCGCCGATCGCCGCGAGGACCAGGGCGTACGGCACGCCCGCGAGCAGGAACAGCACCGCCCAGACGACGAACGTCAGCACGCACAGGAGGACAAGGGCGCGGACGTATTCACCGAACACGCTGTGGAGGTCTCGGGCGATCGCCTGATAGAGCTCGCGCCGCCCGCCCTGCTCGGCGATCGCGCCGGTCGCCGAATCCGCGATCCGCTCGGCGTCCCGCAGGAAGAAGAACGCGAAGATCGGAACCATGACGACGACCCAGGCGCCCGAGAGCCAGCTGAGGGCGCCGGCGAGGCCGCGCTGGGCGTACTCCACGGCCTGCGGCAGGTGCGCCCGGACCAAGTCGTCTAGAATCTCGGCGCCGGCCCAGCGCGGGAAGATGTTGCTGATCACTCGTCCGCTCTTGATCTGCGCCGAGATCTCTGGGAACTTCTGGCCGAGCGCGGCCAGCTCGCGGCCGAGCGGGGGACCGACCAGCGCGGCCAAGGTGCTCAACGCGGCCACGAGCACGAGATAGACCGCGCCGATCGCGAGCGGGCGCCGCCCCGAGCGCGGCAGACCGCGCTCGGCGAGCTTCACGAGCGGAAAGATCAGGTACGCGAACACCACGGCGAAGGCCAGCACGAGCAGGACCGTTCGCAAGAGATAGAGGAGCGCCAGCCCGCCGAGGACGACGAGGACGGTCCACACCACTCGCAGGGTTGTGGGATCGAGGATGCGAGGCGGCGGAGGCGACGGCATGACGGGCGCGATTCTAGATCACGCCGGGATCAGCCGCGCTGCGGCAGGGTCGCCGCGGTCGGCCGGCGCCGCCGCCACAGGCTCGCCCGCCATCTGATGCCGATGAGCAGAGTGAACACGAGCCCGACGGCCGTGAACACGCTGATGGTCGACGGATAGCCGATGCGTTCGATGAGGACACCCGAGGCCATCAGGCCGAGCGGCATGCCGTAGATCGCCAGGGTCCGTACGCCCATCACGCGCGCCCGGAAGCGCTCGTCCGAGGCCGCGAGGATGTTGGCGGTCATCGCGATCATCGCGATGCTCTGGACGAAGCCCGCGATGACCAGCGCCGCGAGGCCGGGCCCCATGCTCTGCAGACGGCCGAAGCCGAACAGGATCGCGTACCAGATCGCCGTGTAGACCAGCATCGATCGCGCGAGCCGCCGTGGACCGCCCGTCGCGACGGTGGCGATCGAACCCATGAGACTGCCGAGCGCGAAGCTGGCGGCGAGCCAGCCGAGCCCCGTCGCGTCGACGAGGAAGACGCGCTTGGCCACGTAGGGCAGGAGGCCGCTCGAGATCGGGTAGGCGGTCAGGTTGATCAGGAACGCGAGCCACATCATCGCGAGCAGCTCCGGCGTCCCCAGCACGTAGAGCAGACCGTCCTTGAGCTCGCGGCGGCGCGACGGGACCAGCCCGGCGCCGGCGGCCGATTCGGAGCTCTCGCCGATCGAGCCGCCGGGATCCGGCACCGGACGCCGTCTCGCCACTTCCCAGGTGAGCACGAGGCTCGCCGCGTAGAGCGTCGTCACCAGGACGTAGGTTCTCTCGAGACCGAGAAGAGTCGAGAGCCCGGCGCCGGCGAGCGCGCCGACCACACGGGCCGAGTCCATCGTGGCGCGCGAGAGGCCGACCGCGCCCATCAGGTGCGCCGGCGGAATCGTCTCGCCGATGAGCGCGTTGCGGAGCACCTGGTCGTTGGGACGCACGATGCCGGCGAGCGTGGCGATCGCGAAGACCCAGCCGGGCGTCAGGTTCCCGGTCAAGGTCAGCATCAGAACGAACGCGGCGAGCAGGGTGTAGACCGCGCGCATTGCCGAGAGCACCTCCCGGCCGCCGAGCCGGTCGCCCAGCACGCCGAACATCGGCGAGGCGAGGGTGCCCAGCAGCAGCAGCGAGCCGAACGCGGTGAGCAGCAGGACCGAGCCCGTCTGCACCATCACGTACCAGCCGAGGATGACCGTCTCCATCTCGAACGCCAGCGACGTGAGCAGATCGGCGGGCCACTGGAAGCGGAAGCTCCGGACGCGGAACGCGGCGGGGATCAGGGCCGAATGCGCGCCTCAGCCGGCCAGCCGCTCGATGGCCGACACGTCGTCGGCCGAGAGCGGCAGATCGCAGCTCGCGAGGTCCTGCTTCATGTGCGCGGGATCGGAGGTCCCGGTCAGCGGTAGCATGCCGACGGCGAGGGCGAACCGGAACACGACCTGGGGTGGTGTCGCGCGCAGGCGCGCGGCGATCTCGGCGACCCGGCGGCTCGACAGCACCTCGAGGTTGGCGGTGAGCAGCGAGAAGCCCTGGTAGACGATCCGGCGCTCGCGGCAGAACGCGCGCACGTCGCGGTCCCAGCCGAGCCGGGCGAAGCACCGGTTCTGCACGAACGCGGGCGGCTCGGCGCCGGTCGCGATCATCTGGCGCAGATGGCGTAGCGACACGTTGCTGACACCGAGAAGGCGCGTGCGCCCGCCGTCGCGCTCCTTGATCATCGCGGCCCACACCTCGGCGTCGTGCTCGGTCCATCCGTAGCCGGACGCCGGCCCGTGCAGCACGTAGCTGTCGACGTGGTCGGTTCCGAGGTGCTCGAGCGAGCTCGCCATCGACTGCGCGACCTGCGTGGACAGAGGCGCCGTCTGATCGTAGGGGAGCCGATGGTCCTGGCCGCCTTCATAGGTGAATTTCGTCTGGAGGAGGAGATCGGCGCGGGTAACGACGCCGGCGCGGTACGCGGCGGCGAGCGCCTGGCCCACACCCGCCTCGAAGTAGTGCCGCCGCTGGTTCGCGGTATCGATGCCCCGGAAGCCCGCCCGGAGTGCCTGCTCGGTCAAGGCCGGCGTCCGGTCTTCCTTCCAGGCGGTTCCATAAAGGAAGTTGGGGACGCGTGCGGGCTCCGTTGCCGGCATGGCGTCATTCTGCCACGGTCGCCGCGAATTTCGAGCGGACAGCGCCGGCGCGGGTGGCGTAGCCTTCGCGCCCTGCTCGTGCTAACGTCCAGCCCGAGGAGCGGCTACCATGAAGGTCTCGTTCTTCGAAACCGCGCGTTACCAGGCAGCGAAGCCCCTGCCATCGGAATGGCCCGTGCCGTCCGGCGTCTACGAGCCCGACGCGGGCGCCCGCGCCTATCGCGGGATGATCGAGCGGCTCGAGTTCGTCGAAGAGCTCGGGTTCGACTGGGTCAGCGTCTCCGAGCATCATTACTCGCCGCGGATCCTGACGCCGTCCCCGATCGTCTCGGCCGCGTTCCTCGCCGCGCATCTGAAGAAGATCAAGATCGCGCTGCTCGGCCCGATCGTCCCGCAGAGCAATCCCGTGCGCGTGGCCGAAGAGATCGCGATGCTCGATACCATGGCCCAGGGACGCCTGGTCGTCGGGCTCTTGCGCGGAACCTCGAACGAGTCGCTGACGTACGATCTGAACCCGGCCGAGTCCCGGGAGCGAACCGACGAGGGGATGGAGCTCATCCTCAAGGCGTGGACGGAGCCGCAGCCGTTCGGCTGGCAGGGTCGTCACTTCCGATACCGCACCGTCTCGATCTGGCCGCGCCCGCTCCAACAGCCTCATCCGCCGACCTATGCGCTGGGAACCAGTCGCGAGGCCTGCGAGTTCGCGGCGCGCCACCATCTGGGCTGCGGCGTTTCCTACGGATCGTTCGAGGGGGTGGGCAGAGCCACGAAATACTACCGCGAGGAATGCGCGCACCACGGGTGGCAGCCCTCGCCCGAGCAGATCATCTATCGGGCGAACATGCTCCTGGCCGACACCGATGAGGAAGCTCACGAGACGTTGCGCAAGCTGCCGGGCCAAGCGCCGTTCTCCATGCGGCCGCGTATCCGCGACGCGATGATGACGCTCGATTCGCGCAACATCGCGGGCGAGGCGCGGTCGCCGATCGTGAGCGGGGCCCTGCCCACCACGTTCATCGGCAGCCCGGACACGGTCGTCGACCAGGTCCGCCGCTGTCGCGACGTAGTCGGGGCGGGCGTCATCGACATCTCGCTACACCCACCCGGCTCGAACGATCTCGAGCCCCTCATGCGCGCGCTCGAGCTCTTCGGCAAGAAAGTGCTCCCGCGGATCCGCGACATCTAGGACTTCCCCGGGAATGGCCGAGACCGCGTTCCGCGAAGGTCACGTCGACGCCGACGGGTTCCGGATCCGCTTCCTGGAGGCCGGCGACGGTGTTCCGCTCGTGCACCTGCACGGCGCCGGCGGGCTGCGTCTCACCCCCACGCACGAGCTCCTCGCTCGCCGGTTCCGAGTCGTCGCCTTCGAGATGCCGGGGTTCGGCAATTCGCCGGTGAACACGCGCACCGAGACCATGCCCGAGCTCGCCTCGACGATGTCGCGCGCGATCGACCGGCTCGGCCTGGACACGTTCAACCTGATGGGTACCTCCTTCGGCGGAAAGACCGCCCTGTGGCTCGCGCTCCAGCAGACCGGGCGCGTGCAGGCACTCGTGCTCGAGGCGCCGGCCGCGATCCGTCAAGAAGGCGCCGCGGCGCCGTCGGGCACGCCCCAAGAGATTGCGCGGCGCCTCTATGCGCATCCGGAGCGGGTCTCGGCTCCGCTGATCGACCCGGCGCTGCGCGCGAAGGCGCAGCCGCTGGTCCAGCGGCTTCTCGGTCCTCACCGCGACGCGGATCTCGAGAGCCGGCTGCAGGATCTCTCGACGCCGACGCTCGTGCTCTTCGGCACCCTCGACGGCGTCATCGCGCCGGCGATGGGCCGCCTCTACAAGGACTTGATGCCCAACTGCCACCTCGTCTTCGTGTACGATGCGGCGCACGCGATCAGCACCGATCGCCCCGAGGCGTTCACCGAGGTGGTGGTCGACTTCCTGGAGCGCCACGAGGCGTTCGTCATCAGCCGCGCCGAGACGGTGATCCACCCGTAGACAATCCACCTCATCGCCGAGGAGGATGCTCATGGTCCGCTTCTCGTCAGTGGCGTCGGCGACCGCGCTCCTCCTCAGCCTTTCCCTCTCGGCGTCGGCCCAGGCTCCCGCGCCGCCGCCCGTAGGGCGCTCGGAAGCGCCCGCGGGGCGCTCGGAAGCGCCCGCGGGGCGCTCGGAAGCGCCCGCGGGGCAGGTCACGTTCGCCGTCACGGTGACATTGGCGCCGACCTGGTTCGATCCGGCGGAGACGCCGGGGGTCATCACCCCGTTTCTCACGCTCTACGCGCTCCACGACGCGCTCGTGAAGCCGCTGCCCGGCAACGCGTGGGCGCCGTGCCTGGCCGAGTCGTGGACGATGTCGAAGGACGGCCTCACCTACGAGTTCGTGCTCCGCAAGGGAATGCGGTTCCACAACGGTGATCCGCTCACTGCCGAGGACGTGAAGTTCTCGTTCGAGCGCTACAAGGGCGGCGGCGCCACGACCCTGAGGGCGCGCGTGGCGGGGGTCGAGATCATCGATCCCCTGCGCATCCGGTTCCGGATGAAGCAGCCGTGGCCCGACTTCATGACGTTCTACGCGACGCCGGCCACCAGCGCCGCCTGGATCGTCCCGAAGAGGTACGTGGAGCGCGTCGGCGACGACGGCTTCAAGAAGGCTCCGATCGGCGCCGGCCCCTACCGCTTCGTATCCTTCAACCCCGGCGTCGAGCTGGTGCTCGAGGCCTATGAGGGCTACTGGCGCAAGACGCCGTCGGTCAAGCGCGTGGTGTTGAAGTCGGTACCGGACGAGGCGACTCGCATGGTGATGGTCAAGCGCGGCGAGAGCGACATCTCCTATGGCCTGCGGGGCCCGGACGCCGACGACGTGCGACGCACCCCCGGCCTCGCGCTCAAGGTCGTGCTTCCGACCGTCAGCCAGTGGCTCACGTTCACCCAGCAGTGGGACCCGAGGTCGCCGTGGGCGGACCAGCGCGTGCGCCTCGCGGCGAACCTCGGCATCGATCGCAAGACGTTCAGCGACGCGGAGTATCTCGGACACGGCCGGCCGGCGCCGTCGATCATCCCGCGCGATTTCGAGTTCTACTGGGCGCCGCCCGCCTATCCGTACGATCCGGCGCGCGCGAAGAAGCTTTTGGCCGAAGCGGGCTATCCGAAGGGCTTCGACGCCGTCGAGCTCGCAACCGACGCCGTGTTCGCGCCGGAGGCCGAGGCTGTGCTCAACGGCCTGCAGTCGATCGGCATCCGCGCCCGGCTACGCCCGATGGAGCGCGCGAGCTTCTACAAGGCGGATCAGGAAAAGCAGTTCAAGTACCTGGTGCGCGTGGGCAGCGGGGCCGCCGGCAACGCCTCGACCCGGATCGAGGCGTTCGTGATCTCCGGCGGGATTCGCTCCTACGGCGGCTACCCCGACATCGACGCGCTCTTCCGCGATCAGGCCGGCGAGATGGACGCCAAGCGGCGTGAAACGCTCCTGCACAAGATCCAGCAGCTCATGTACGAGCGCGCGATGTTCGCGCCGATCGTGGAGCAAGCTGGACTGATCGGCGTGGGCCCGCGGCTGGCCGAGGTGCCCACGATCACCGGACACCCGTTCATCTCGCCCTACGAGGACCTCAGGCTCAAGTAGCCCAGGCGAGCCGCGTAGCCCCGGGACGGCGCGAGTCGCCGCCTGCGCGAGTCGACGGTCAGTCCGAGGGCTTCGAGCGTTTCGACTCCGAGGATCGGCTCGACGACACCGCCGACGTGGATGGTCGCCGGCGCTTCGCGCTTCCCGATCCGGCCCGTGTCGACGAGCATGCTGACCGTCGCCGCTTTGTCGGCCGAGACCCTCACGCGTTGATGAATGTGACCCACGGCCCAAAGCCTAGGTCGCGGTGGGCCTCGCGTCAACGAGCTTCGACAGATACATCACGCTCAAAGCCGATAGACGCGCGCGGCCGTGTCGTGAAAGAGCTTGGCCTTCTCGCCCGCCAAGAAGCCGGCCGTCAGGCGCTTGAACGAGTTCCACAGGACCGTGTAGCTGCAGCTCGCCACGTCGACCGGGAAATTCGACTCGAACATGCAGCGGTCGACGCCGAACTTCTCGATCGTGAAGTCGTAGTAGTGCCGCGTGGCGTCGGCGAGCTCGTGGCTGCCGGGCGGGCGCGAGCGCTCGTGCCAGCCGAAGCCGTTGATCTCCATGTTGATCCCGCCGAGCTTGGCGACGACGTTGGGGCAGGTGGCGAGCTCGCTGATCGACTTCTTCCACTCCACGTGGATGTCTTTCGCGCGGCCGGCGTAGGGCCCGATGCCGAGCGGCCCGCCGAAGTGGTTCAAGATGATCGTGGTGCCCGGAAACGCGCGCGCCAGCGACGTGACGTCGGGGATCTGGTGGTGATAGAGCCACGCCTCGAAGGTGAGCTTACGCGGCGCCAGCTGCTTGAACCCCACACGGAAGTCGTCGCGCAGGAGCAGCCCCTGTCCCGGGTTGGTGCGATGGCTCGGCACGGACGGATTGGGATCCCAGGCCGCGCCGAGGCGGATGCCGCGGAACCGGCCGCCGCCCGCGGCGATCTGCGCGTCGAGCACGGCGCCGACTCGATCGCCCAGACGCAGGTTGGCTGTGCCGATGATGCCGGCGGCGATGCGCGTCTTGCCGTAGAGGCCCGAGGCGCTCATCGCCGCGATCCCGTTCACGAACTCGGTCTCGCCGATTGGGCGGAGCTCCTCCGGGCCGTCCTTCTTGAACATCGCTCCGCACTCGATGAAGACCGTCGACACGATGTTGTGGCCGGCGGAGAGGTCGGCCACGATCTCGTCGATCAGATAGCGCGGGGCGGTGCGCGCGACGTTCTGGTCCCACAGGTGATGGTGCGGGTCGCAGATCGGCAGATCGGGCTCGAGCGCGGTCTCGACGGTCTGCGCGAGCCAGTCGTGGTTCTTCGAGCGTGCCGTCATGGTCGGTCGTTCCCCCTGCGTCGCGGCGCCTTGGTTCGGCGCCCGCGCGCGCCCATGATGCGCCACGGCCCGGCGGACCGCAAACACGAGGAGTCCGGGGACTCCGCGTATAATCGCGACAGCACACATCAGCGCCTAGATTCGACACCAAGGAGGCCGACGATGGCGGTGACCTCGCGCGAGCCGATTCGACCGGTGACCGGAACGCACGTGTTCCGCATTCAGCACGAAGGGATCGCGACAGCCGACGCCGAGCGGTCGAAGGACTTCTACTGCCGGGTGTTCGGATTCCAGGTGTTGCCGCGCCCGGCGTTCACTTCGGGCGGCTACTGGCTCGGCACGCCCGGCATCTTTCCCCAGATCCACATCATCCAGTCGCAGATGCAGCCGCCCGGGGCCGCGGCGCCGATCAGCCCGCTCGGCCGCCACACGTGCTTCGAGGTGGTCGACTACGACAACATGAAGGCCACGCTCGAGCGCGAAGGCATCAAGTACGTCGAGAATACGCAGCCGGGCGGGCGCGTCCAGATGCTGTGCAACGACCCGGACGGCAACACCCTGGAGTTCCAGCCCGCCACTGTCTGACCGGCGGCGCAACCGGTCGGTGCGCGGCCCGGCGCGGCTCGATGCGCCTGGCATACTGTTCGTACGAGCCCGGCCGTGCGCGCCGCAGGCCGTCGCGGGGCTGGGGCCCCGCCGGCCGAGGCGCGCTTATGACCTGGCCGTGCGCGCCGCAGGCCGTCGCGGGGCTGGGGCCCCGCCGGCCGAGGCGCGCTTATGACTAGATGAAAGACGAGCGAAGCGCGACACCGCAAGCCGATCGCCTGACGATCGCGCGAGCCCTGCGCGAGATGGCCGGGCTGCTCGACGCATCCGGTCAGGAGACCTTCAAGGCACGCGCCTACGCGCGCGGCGCCGAGGTGCTCGAGCGTCTCGACGCCGACCTCGGCGAGCTCGTCGCCCGTCGCCGACTCACGACGTTGCAGGGCATCGGCCCGGCGCTGGCCGCGATGATCACCGACCTCTATCAGACCGGACGCTCGCAGACGCTCGAGGACCAGCGCCAGCGGGTGCCGGCGATCGCGCTCGAGCTCTCGCGCATCCCGCGGCTGGGGCTCGACAAGATCGCGGCGCTCCACGCGGCGCTCGGCGTGAAGACGATCGACGACCTCGAGGCCGCGTGCGTGGCGGGCCGCGTGCGGTCGGTCAAGGGCATGGGCGAGAAGACCGAGCGCCGGATCCTCGACGCGATTCGCCGGATGCGCGCGCCCGAGGCCCAGCGCGTCCTCCTGCCCGAAGCGCTCGCCGACGCTGCCGCGCTGTCCGCGCATCTCCGGAAGGCGCCCGTCAGCGCGAGCGTCGAGGCCGCCGGCGATCTCCGCCGCTGGGCGGAGTCGCTCGACGAGCTGTCGCTGGTCGTCGCCGCGGACCGGCCCCCCGACGCGATGAAGCACGCGCTCCGCGCGCCTTTGCTCGCGGAGGTGACCTCCAGGGACCAGGAGACCTTCCAGGGGCGTCTGGCCAGCGGTCTCTCGGTCAGGGTTCAGGTCGTGTCACGCGCCGCGTGCGCGCCCGCTTTGCTGAGGGCGACGGGCTCCGCGGCGCACGTGGAGCATCTCGAGCGCCTCGCCCGCGAGCGCGGCGTTCGCCTCGAGGGCGAGAGCGAAGCCGAGATCTACGCGCGGCTCGGGCTGCCGTTCATCCCGCCGGAGCTCCGGGAGGGCGAGGGCGAGATCGAAGCGGCGATGACCGACGCCTTGCCCGCCGATCTCGTCACCGCCGAGGATCTCAAAGGGCTCGTGCACTGTCACACCGTCTACAGCGACGGCCAGGACACCGTCGAGCAGATGGCGCGCGCGGCCGATGCGCTCGGCATGGAGTACATGACCATCACCGACCACTCGCCGTCCGCGGCCTACGCTGGCGGCCTCTCGGTCGACCGGCTGAAGACGCAGTGGGAGGAGATCGCGCGGGTCCAGGAGCGCGTATCGGTGAAGCTCCTGCGGGGCACCGAGTCGGACATCCTCGCCGACGGAAGCCTCGACTATCCCGATGCGATCCTCGAGCAGCTCGACGTCGTCATCGCGAGCATTCACCGGCGCCATCGCATGGACGCGAACCAGATGACGGAGCGCCTCGTCCGGACGATGGCGCTGCCGTGCTTCAAGATCTGGGGCCACGCGCTCGGCCGGTTGATCCTCTCGCGGCCGCCGGTCGAGTGCCGCGTCGAGGAGGTGCTCGACGCGGCGGCGACCGGCCGAGCCGCCGTGGAGATCAACGGCGACCCGCGACGGCTCGACCTGCCCCCGCGCTGGCTCAAAGCCGCGCGCGAGCGCGGCCTTCGCTTCGTCGTATCGACCGACGCCCATTCGGTGGGCGAGCTCGGCAACGTCCGCTACGGGATTCCGATGGCGCGGCGGGGCTGGGTCAGGCGCGGCGACGTATTGAACACGCGGAGCGCCGCGGAGTTCGTCCAGGCGGTGGCGCCAGCGGGCCGGAGGTGAGCCGGATCTTCCTGCTCTCGCCCGCGCACTGCGGGGGACTTCGAGCGCGGATGGTCCTGAGCGATCGTGCGCCCTTCGACCTGGCTCAGCGCGTGCGGGCCGGCGCGGGCGCGCCGCTGGGCGAGGTCTTCTCGTTCCTGAGCGGCCTCTACTTCCGCGGCAAGCTTGCCTATGCCCGCGCGTTCGCGAATCCAGGCGACGGCGACGCGGGTGTGTTCGTCATCACACCGACCGACGGTCTGTGCCCGGCCGACGAGCCCGTCGACCTGGCCCGTTTGCGCCGCTTCGCGGCCGTGGACATCGAGGGCGACGATCCGCGCTATCGCAAGCCCCTCGACCGCGACGCGCGCCGGCTCGCCCGGCGCATCGGACCGGCCGGCGAAGTGGTGCTGCTCGGCAGCATCGCGACCGGCAAGTACGTCGATCCGCTGCTGGCCGTGCTGGGCGAGCGCCTGCGGTTTCCGGCCGACTTCGTCGGGCGCGGCGACATGAGCCGCGGCGGCCTGATGCTTCGCTGCGCGCGCACCGGCACCGAGCTCGCCTACGTGGGGGTGCGGGACGCCGCGCGCCACGGGCCGCGACCGCCGCGCCTGCCGCCGCCGGTCCGATGAGTCCCGCCGGCGCGAAGCGCGCCCGCACGCCGCGAGCCGCCCGCCGCGTGATTCCGACCGATGTCGACACCCTGGAGCTGCGCGCCGGGCCCCGCTCCGTTCACCTGACCAACCTCCGGAAGCCGTTCTGGCCGGAGCTCGGCATCACCAAGGGCGATCTTTTGCAGTACTACGTCGACGTGTCGCCGGCGCTCCTTCCGCACCTGCGCGACCGGGCCATGGTGATGAAGCGCTATCCGAACGGCGCCGCCGGGGACTTCTTCTTCATGAAGCGCGCCCCGTCGCCGCGGCCCGACTGGATCGAGACGTGCGCGATCGAGCACGAGTCGGGCAGCGTCATCGACTTTCCGATGATCCAGGATCTTCCCGCGCTGCTCTGGGTCGTGAACCTCGGCTGCATCGATCTGAACCAGTGGTACGCGCGGTGCGACGACACCGACCGGCCCGACTATCTCCACTTCGACCTCGACCCGGTGAAGGGCGCCACGTTCGCGCAGGTCAGCGAGGCGGCGCTCATTCTGAAGGAGACGCTCGACTCCCTGGAGATGCCGAGCTACCCCAAGACCACGGGGTCGCGGGGCATTCACGTCTACGTGCCGATCGTCCGCGGGCCGACGCAGAAGGACGTGTGGACGATCGCGAAGACGATCTCGGTGTCGCTGGCCAGCGCGCATCCGCGCCTGCTCACCGCCGAGTATCGCGTGGCGCGGCGTCCGAGCGAGCGCGTGCTCGTGGACTACAACCAGAACGCGTGGGGACGCACCCTGGCCTCGGTCTACTCGGTGCGCCCGCATCCGTCGGCCGCCGTGTCCACGCCGGTCGAGTGGACGGAGATCGAGCGCGGCCTGAGGATCGAGGACTTCCGGATCGACAACGTCCCGGCGCGCGTAGCCAGGCGCGGTGACCTCTGGGCACCTCTGCTGGCGCGCCGCGGCCGCGTCAAGCTCGACGATCTGGCGTAGCGCGCCGGGGCCTCGGCCGGCCCGAGGCCCCGGCGGTGCGCTAGAGCATCCTCTTGCGCGCCTTCTTGGCGCGCGCGGCTCCGATCGCGGTCTTCACTTCTTGCTCTTCCTCGGGCGGCGGGAGATCTGGATCGAGCCCGAGCGCGGCCATCACCTCGAGGACGCGGTTCGGCAAAGTTACCGGGTAATCGTTACGCCCTGCGAACCCGGCCGATCCAGCTGACGACGAGATCGGCCAGCTCGCGCTCGTGTCCCTGGAAGCCGTGCCGCGCCCGCGGAACGACGGCGCCGGTGAACGATCGGGCACGCACCGCGTTGCGCCGGAACGCCTCGATCACCTCGCGCGCCGGGCGGTCGAGAAACTCGTCGCGACTCCCGAGGATCGCGGCGATCGGGAGTCTCACGGACCGGAACGCCGGCCACCGGGCGTCCGCGCGGTAGTAGGGGAAGACGTCCTCGACTTCTCCCGGGCGATAGAGGCTGATGTAGCGCCGGGCGCTCCAGAAGCCCCACGCGCGAGGCACGAGCCCGTCGGGATCGCGCCGCGCGATGCGCTCGGCCCCCGCGACCCGGCGGCGCAGCTCTCGCGCGCCCAGCCGCTTGGCCTCGGCCGCCACGTCGGAGACCGGGCCGACCAGGACGATCCCGACGATGCGCCGGTCACGGGCTCGGGACGCGTAGTAGAGGACCTTGTTGGCGCCGGTCGAGTGGCCGGCGAGGACGACGCGGCGGTACCCGCACCGGCGCGCGAAGGCGACCATCGCGCGGATGTCCAGGACGCTTTGCCCGAAGCGCTCGAACGCCGCGCCCGCGAGCTGACGGCCGCGGCCGGCGACGACGTCGTGGCCGCGGTTGTTGAGCTTGAAGAAGGCGACCCCGGCCGAGTTCAGGCGCGTCGACAGCTCGCGCGTGAGCGGCTGGCCGGAGGAGAACACCGACCCGAGACCGTGCACCCACACCACCGCCGTGCCGCGACGCCCACGCGGCTCGGCGACGACCCCGTCGAGCCAGACGCCGTCTCGAGCCGCGATGCGCACGAGCGAGGCGGCCACGCCGATCGATCTCGGCACCACCGGACAATGGCCGGGTTGGGCGAGGGGGTCAAGCGCAAACGGCGGCGGGGGCCGCTCCGCAGTATAATCGGCCAGAGTTCCGGCGGGCGCTCGGCCGTGAAGCGTTCAGCGGGGAGGGAGAGGCCATGCTGACCCACGAAGAGAACGAGCTCATCACGCGCATCGGTTCGGGTACTGCCATGGGGAACGCGATGCGCCGATACTGGATCCCGGCGCTGCTGGCCTGGGAGCTACCCGAGCCCGATTGCCCGCCGGTGCGGGTGAAGCTCCTGGGGGAAGACCTGGTGGCGTTCCGCGATACCCAGGGCCGCATCGGCCTGCTCGAGGAGCTCTGCCCCCATCGGCGCGCCTCGCTGTTCTTCGGCCGCAACGAGGAGTGTGGGCTCCGCTGCGTCTACCACGGCTGGAAATTCGACGTGACCGGCCGCTGCGTGGACATGATGAACGAGCCGGAAGAGCTCTCCTTCAAGCACAAGATTCGCCAGCCGTCGTATCCGACCGTCGAGATCGGCGGCGTGATCTGGGCCTACATGGGCCCACCCGATCTGCAGCCGCCGCTGCCGAAGTTCGCCTGGACGCAGGCGCCCGCGACGCACCGCCACGTGTCGAAGGTGATCGAGGAGTGCAACTGGCTGCAGGCGCTCGAGGGCGGCATCGACACTTCGCACGCGCCGATCCTGCACCGGCTGCTCGTCCCCACCTCCAAGCGTGGCGGGCTCAATCCGACGACCGCGTTCGTGCGGGGCAAGGCGCCGAAGCTGGTCGTCGACCTGACGGACTGGGGCTATCAATACTCGGGGATTCGGCCGCTCGGCGAGAGCGAGATCCACATCCGCACCTACCACTTCGTGATGCCGTTCCATCAGATCCGTCCCTCCCTGACGGACAAGGGCTTCCCCGGCGTGGCCGGCCACATCTGGGTGCCGATGGACGACTTCAACACGATGGTCTACAACTGGCACTACAGCACCACGGAGCAGCCGCTCGACGAGGAAGACCGGCTCGAGCGCCGCTCCGGCAACGGTCCGAGCCACGTCGATCCGGCCACGTTCCGCTCGAAGGCCAACCGCCAGAACAACTATCTCCTGGATCGACAGGTACAGAAGACCGAGACGTTCACCGGGATCGACGGCATCAACACGCAGGATCGTGGAATCCAGGAGAGCATGGGCCGCGTTTGCGATCGCAGCAAGGAGCACCTCGGGCCGGCCGACAAGGCGATCATCCAGACCCGTCGCTTGCTGCTCGCCGCCGTGAAGACGGTGCGCGACGGCGGCACGCCTCAGGGCGTCAACCCGACGTACTACCCGCTGCGCGCCTCCGAGGGCGTGGTCCCGCGCGACGCCGACTGGCGGGAGATCCTAACGCCGGAGATGGCGTCGGCCGAGATCTTACAGACGGTCTAGTTGACCGCGACCGCTGGGCCGCGCCGAAGGCCCAGCAGGTTCGCGCTGGTCGCGACGGTCGTCGGAGTCTCGCTCGCGGGATGCGCGATGAGCCCCTTACCCTACGAGTTCGTCGACTCCTCGACGGCCGCCGGGCCTTCGCGCGTCTCGGAGAACGCGGACAACGTTGCCGCGGGCATCGAAGTCTCGACCATCGAGCCCGACGTCCGCTACCTCGCGTCGCCGGAGCTTCAGGGGCGCCTGCGCGGTACGGAAGGCAACGCCAGGGCTTGCGCCTACATCGTCGCGAGCCTGAAGGCGGCGGGCCTCGCGCCGCTCTTCGGCGACACCTTCGAGCAGCCCACCCATCCCGACGGCCGCAGCCCGGAGCCGTACGCCGTCAACGTCGGCGCGATCTATCGCGCGGCCGAGAGCGACGCGCGCTGGATCGTCCTCGTCGCGCACTACGATCATCGGGGCGTGATCGGCGGCAAAGTCCAGGCCGGCGCCGACGACAACGCGAGCTCGGTGGCGCTGCTCCTGGCGCTGGGACATTCGCTGGGCCGCGTCCGGCCCCCGCTGCGGCGCCACGTTGTCCTGCTGTTCCCTGACGCCGAGGAGCCGCCGGACGTCCGCACGGAGCGGATGGGATCGTCGTGGTTCTGGCGCCATCCGCCTTTGCCGGCCGAACGCCTCGACCTGGCGCTCGTCTTCGACCTCATGGGCGGCCGCGCCTCGCCCGAGATTCGAGCCGCCGGGCTCGCGGACGCGCTGTTCGTCCTCGGCGCCGAGGCGCACCCGAGCCTGGTCTCGCTCGTGCGCGACGTCGCTGCGGCCGCGCGCGTGGAGCCCGTCCGGCTGAGCCTGCCGATGATCGAGGTGATGCCGTACCGGCCGGGCTCCCGTTTCGCGCGCAGCGACTATCACGGCTTGCGCGAACACGGGGAGCGGCCGTTTCTCTTCCTCACGACCGGGCGGACGGAGACCTATCACACGGCCGCCGACACGCCCGACACCGTCGATTACGCTCGGCTCCGCGCGCTGTCGCGCTGGGTGGCTCGGCTGGCCGTTCACGCCGCGGACGTCGACGTCCAGCTCGGCTGGCGCGATCTGCGCGCCGACCCGCGCGCGGACGCGCGCTCGCTGCTGAGGCTCTACGGCGCGATCGACACGAGCGCGCGCGTCTCGTGGCTGCTTCGTCGAGCCCTGGCCACGGACCGGCGGCGGGTCGAGAAGCTGCTCGAGAGCTGGGATCGGGGCGTGAGCCCGACCCCGAAGAGCTATCGCACGCTACAGCTCGCCTCGATCCGCGTCCAGGCGGCGCTGTGGCATCCCTCGGGCTGGTGGTTCGCCCTGTGGTAGCTTCAATCGAAAGGCCGAGTAACCCCTACTTCGCCAGCGGATCCGGCCTCAGCTGGAAGCGCACGACCAGCGGGCTCGACAGCGTCTTGCCCGGCGCGCCGGGGCTCGGCGCGTCGATGCCTTCGATGTGCATCGGCGTGCGGTTGCCCGAGGTGACCCAGAGGCCTCGGCCCTTCCAGCTGGCCTTCGGATCGTCGATGCGGCCGTCCACGCCCTTGGCGAAAAAGCCCATCGGGTAGGGGACGCGCAGCTCGACCACCTTGCCGTACGTCAGGGCGTGCAGCGAATCCGAGAAATTGCCGGTGCCGATCGGCGTGTCCTTGCCCAGACCGAGGATGTCGTGCTGGTCCACCCAGGTGTAGTACGGCCCTTCGGCGGCGCCCTCGCGGCCGGCGAACGACGGGCCCGGCAGCGGGTAAAACGTCCAGCCCTCGGGGCACAGATTGCCTTCGACCGCGCCGGGCCCGTTGAGACGTCCCTTACATTTGCTGCGATCGAAGCTCGCGATGTGACCGCTCGCCAGGGTCACCCACGCGACGCCGCGGCGGTCGATGTCGAAGCCGCGCATGCCGTAGCCCGGCGGCGGCACCCGGTAGACTTCCGTGAGCGCGGTGTCCGGCGGATTCGAGCCCGGCTGCAGCCGCAGGACGTAGCCGGGGTGGCCGATGTTCGAGCCCCAGATCGAGCCGTCGACCGGGTTGTAGGCGATCCCGTAGAAGCCCAGGCCGAGACGCTTGTCCTTGGCGGGATCGTCAGGCTGATCGGGCTCGACGTACGCATCGCGCTTGCCATTGCCGTTCGTGTCGACGATGAGCGGCGTCCAGCCCTGCGCCTTGCCCGCGTCGCGCGTCTGCCAGAACAGCTTCGTGTTGACCCAGCCGACGATGGCGAGCTCGTTCTGCAGATTGTTGCTGAGCCACAGCGTGTTGTTGGCATCCTCGGCGAAATTCAGATGGTGCGTGCCGAAGCACGTATCGATGAACGTGAACTGCTTGCTCTTGGGCTCGTACACGGTGACCTGACGCGAGTTCTGCACGAATCCGTCGGGCGTGCGCGTGAGCGGATAGCCCTTCGCTGACGGGTGACCGGACTCGGCCGCGCAGTACCGCGGCGGATTCTTGGGCGAGCGGACCTGGGCTGTGTAGTAGACCCGGCCGTCCTGATCCATCATCGGGTTGTGCGCGTTGACTCGTGAGTCCCACACCTGCTCCGTGCCGAAGTACGGCGACGGCGCCACGATCGGATTCGCCAGCGCCGAGCTGGGCGCGTCCTGATCGCGCACCGGGACCTTCATCGTGATCTTGGTGACCTTGACCGGGTCCAGGATCGGCAGGTCGTCCGTGCTGAGCTCGGCGGCGCCGTAGATCGGCCCGAAGGCGTTGACGGTAGGCTTCCGCCGGTCGGTGAGCGCCAGGTCGTGGATGTAGTACTTCGGCGAGAGCCAGTCGTACACGGTCACGACCAGATTGCGCTCGATGCCGTTCGGCCGCGGCGGCATCGACGCCGGCAGCTCGCCGGCGCGGATGCGATCGGTCCAATCGGCCAGGCGGCGGATGTGGCCACCGTCCGACGTGTTCAGCGTGCCGATCGTCCGGACCATCGTGCCGCCGCCCGGTCCCGACTGGAGCCGCCGCGTCCACGCGTCGACCGACGAGCTCCTCGACGCTTCGAGCGCCGAGGGGAATTCGCGCGTCGCCTTGTCGCCGAGCTGGTGACAGTTGCCGCAGCCGTTCAGCTGGACCGTGTTGAGCCACTGCTCCTGGCTCTTGAACGCGACGGGCATGCCGTTGCCGTCGGGGCCCGTGCCCGGGAACAGGCTCTTGTCCGGGATCCGAAGCAAGGCGAACCAGTAGATGGCGGGGTAGTACTCGGCGGCCGCCGCCGCGCTGGGCGCCGCGACCGCCGTCAGGTTCACGAGCTGGCCGCGCGTCGCCCTGACCTTCGGCGAGTCGACCAGGCCGTAGCCGCGCACCCAGATGTTGTAATTTGCCTGGGGCAGATCGGGGATCACGAAGCGTCCGCGGTCGTCCGTGACCACGATCTTCGCGAAGCGGGTTCCGAGGTCGGTCGTCTCCGCGATGACCCAGACGCCGGCTTCCGGCCCGTTCGTGCCGGTGACGACCCCGCCGATGTCGTCGTTGTCGATCTGCACCCCGATCGGCGCCCCGCCGCCGGGCTGAGCCGACGGCCGGGCCATGGGCCAGGCGGCCACCAGGGCGACGAGGGCGACGAGCACTGCGCTCGAGCAGATCAGTCGTGAGCTCATCATATCGGTCTACCTCGCGGTGCCAGCCGGTGAGGACGTCCAGACCGCCATGCGCTTGTCCGCCGCGCGCACGATCCGCCTGAACGTCGGCGCTGTCAAGCCTTGACAGCGCCGCGGCACCGCGCCACGATCCAGCGCGCCATGTCCTTTCTCGAGTCGCGAACCCGCTCGGCGCGCGAAGGCTTCGGCAAGCCTGTCTTGCGGAAAGAGGACGCGCGTCTGCTCGTCGGCGGCGGCTGCTACAGCGACGACGTCAACGTGCCGGGCCAGGTCTACGCCTGCTTCGTGCGCTCGCCGCACGCCCACGCCCGCGTCGAGCGCATCGAGAGCGCGGCCGCACTCGCCACATCGGGGGTGATCGCCGTGCTGACCGGCGCCGACGCCCTCGCGGACGGCGTGAAGCCGCTCACCCACAGTCCCATGCCCGGCAATCCCCACGAGGACATGCTGCGCAGCCGCGACGTGGCGTTCATCGCCCCGCACCCGCCGATCCCGGCCGATCGCGTGCGCTTCGTCGGCGAGGTGGTGGCGATGGTCGTCGCCGAGACACCCGCGGCGGCGCGCGACGGCGCCGAGCGGGTCGAAGTGTCATGGACGGCGCTCCCCGCGGTGACCGCCAGCACCGCCGCCGCGCGGCCCGACGCGCCGCTCCTCTACGACGGGACCGTCTCGAACGTGTGCGTGGACACCGATCTGGGCGACGTCGCGGCGGTCGACCGCGTGTTTGCGCGCGCCGCCCACGTGGTGCGGCTGGACACCTGGGTGCATCGGGTCACCGGCGTGCCGATGGAGCCGCGCGCAGCCGTCGGCGTCTGGGATCCGACGACCAGCCGCTTCACCGTGCACGCCGGCGCCGGCGGTCTCGGCCGCACGCAGACCGCCGTGGCCGGCTCGCTCGGCGTCCCGGAGAGCGCCGTGCGGGTGACGGCGCGCGATGTCGGCGGAAACTTCGGCACGCGCAACAGCGGCTATCCGGAGTTCGCGCTGGTCGCCTGGGCCGCGCGGCGGATCGGGCGCCCGGTGAAGTGGACGGCGGAGCGGCGCGAGGCGTTCATGGCCGACTACGGCGGCCGCGACCTCACGGCCCGGGCCGAGTTGGCTCTCGACCGCGAGGGCAACTTCCTCGCGTTCCGCGGCGCCAACACGAGCAACGTCGGTGCCCACGCGGTCTCGTTCCACCCGCTCAACAAGGGCATGGCGCTGACCGCGACGGTCTACCGGGTGCCGGCCGTGTCGATGCACGGGCGCGCCGTGATCACGAACACGTCGCCGACGACGCCGTACCGGAGCGCGGGGCGCCCGGAGATCATGTTCGTCATGGAGCGGCTGATCGATCTCGCCGCGCGCCGCCACGGATTCGATCGGCTCGAGCTGCGGCGGCGCAACCTCGTGCCCGCGACCGCGATGCCGTACACGAATCCGATGGGGCTGGTCTACGACAGCGGCGACTACCTGGCGGCGCTCGATCGGGCGGTCGAGCTCGCCGACTGGAAAGGGTTCGAGGCGCGGCGCGCCGAGGCGCGCCGGCGCGGCCTCTACCGCGGCATCGGCGTGGCCAACTACATCGAGCTCAACACCGGCTTTCCGCGTGAGCGGGCCCACATCACGGTGCGCCCCGAGGGGATCGTCGACCTGGTGCTGGGCACGCTCTCGTCGGGGCAAGGCCACGCGACCAGCTTCGCGCAGCTCCTGGTCGAGTGGCTCGGCGTCGAGCTCGCCGAGGTGCGGCTGATCACCGGCGACACGGACCTCACGGTGGTCGGCGGCGGCGCTCACTCGGCGCGGGCGCTCCGGCTCGCGGCGGTGGTGATGGCCAAGGCGGCGGATCAGATCGTCGCCAAGGGCCGGCGCGTCGCCGCCTGGATGCTCGAGGCCGCGGCGGACGACGTCGAGTTCTCGGCGCGGCGGTTCAGGGTGAAGGGCACGGACCGATCGGTCGATCTGTTCGACGTGGCGCGCGCGGCGGCGCGGCCCGACGCGCCGGCCGACCTGCGCGGTCCGCTCGACGGCCTGAGCGACGAGACCATGCCGCTGCCGTCCTACCCCTACGGCACGGCAGTGTGCGAGGTCGAGGTCGATCCCGAGACCGGCGAGGTCGCGGTGGTGCGCTATACGACCGTCGACGACTGCGGACGCGCCGTCAACCCGATGATCCTCCACGGCCAGACGCACGGCGGCATCGCGCAGGGGGTGGGCCAGGCGCTCTGGGAGGCCTGCGCCTACGAGGCCTCGACCGGCCAGCTGCTCTCGTCGACGATGATGGACTACGCGATGCCGCGCGCGGACATGCTGCCGCCGTTCACGACCGAGATCAGCGAGGTGCCCTCCGCGGCGCATCCGCTCGGTCTGCGAGGGGGCGGCGAGGGGGGGACCACGCCCGCCCTCGGCGCCGCGGTGAACGCGATCGTCGATGCGCTCGGCGAGCTCGGCGTGGAGCACATCGAGATGCCGGCGACGTCCGAGCGCGTCTGGCGAGCGATCCGCGACGCGCGCGCGGCCGCTCGGGCGTAGAATCGGGGCAGCGTCGAGACCACCGCGAGACCGGGAGGCGGCGATGAGCGAGCCCACGAGATTCGAGATCTTCACCGACTACGTCTGACCCTGGTGCTATCTCAGTACCGTGCGTATTGAGAAGCTCCAGGCGGCGTACGACATCGAGCCCGTGCTCGTGCATTTCCCGCTGCATCCGGAGACGCCCCCCGAGGGCCGCGACATGACCACGTTCTATGCCGAGCGCGGCATCGATCCCGATGCCGCCTACAACCGGATGAAGGGCCTGATGGACCGCGAGGGGCTGCCCTACAGCCGGCGCACGCACACCTACAACAGCCGGCTCGCCCAGGAGCTCGGCAAGTGGGCCGACACGCAGCCTGGCGGGACGGCCATCCACGACGCGTTCTATCGCGCCTACTTCGTCGGCGCCCAGAACATCGGCGACACCGAGGTGATGCTCGACGTGGTGAAATCGGTCGGCCTCGACCGCGAGGCGGCGCGCGACGTCTTGAAGGAGCGCTGGTTCAAGGACGCGGTCGACGCCGACTGGGCGAAGTCGCGCCGTCTGGGCGTGACCGGCGTGCCGACCTTCGTGGCCGGCGGCTACGGCGTCGTCGGCGCCCAGCCGTACGAGGTGCTGGTCCAGCTGGTCGAGAAAGCCGGAGCCCGCCGGCGGGTGGTATCCTAGCGGCCGTCCAAAGTTCCCCCACGCAGTGCGCGCCGCAGGCCGTCGCGGGGTTGGGGCCCCCCGGCCGAGGCGCGGCTATAAGTGAGGTGCCCCATGCTTTACGAGCTTCGTCGTTACGATGTCGCCGCCGGCAAGCTCGCCGCGCTGGTCGACCGCTTCGGCAGCTTCACCGTCCACAAGTGGAAGGAATATGGCTTTCGCCTGATCGGCTTCTGGACTCCCGTCGTCGCGGACAGGAGCAACCAGCTCGTCTACATCTGGGGCTGGGAAAGCATGGAGGAGCGGGCCAAGAAGAACGCCGCCTGGCGGGCCGATCCCGAGCGGGCCAAGAAGTGGGCCGAGACCGAGAAGGACGGCCCGCTGGTCAATCGCGTCGACAACCAGCTCATGGAGCCCACCTCGTACTCGCAGATCGACCGCGGCGAGCCCTACGGACCCGACGCGTCGAGCCGGAGCCCGTATCTCTTCGAGCTGCGTGAGTACCAGGCGATGCCGGGCAAGATCCAGAACATCACCGATCGGTTCGGCAACTTCACATGTGGCGCGTTCAAGAAGCACGGCTTCCGGCAGGTCGGCTACTGGCACAACGTGTTCGGCGGCAACAGCAACGAGCTGATCTACCTGCTGGCCTGGGAGAGCCTGGACGAGCGCATGGCCAAGTTCGACGGGTTCGCCAAGGACCCCGAGCGCGCGCGCGTGTTCGCCGAGAGCGAGAAGAACGGCCCGATCGTGCAGCAGGTGCGCAACATGATCCTGCGTCCCACGGCCTTTTCACCCATCAAGTAGATGTGCGCGACCGCCGGCCGTCGCGGGGCTGGGGCCCCGCCGGCCGAGGCGCGCCTCGGAACGGACCCTCTAGACGAGGATCCCGTTTCACACGATCCGCGCGCGCGGATGGCGACGTCAGTCGACGATCGCCTGGTAGACGAGCTGGCGGTAGAGGTTGCGGTGGTAGAGGCGCAGCGCGCCCGCCGATTGCACCATGAAGACCGCCGCCAGCTGCTCCTTCGGATCGACCCAGAAGAACGTCCCCGCGTAGCCGCCCCAGTAGAAATCGCCGGCTGAGCCTGGGACCGGCGCGAGGCCGTCCGATGGCCGCACTGCGAAGCCGAGCCCGAACGTGTAGCTGGCCGCGCCGATGATGGCGCCGCCGGGAGTCGGCGCGGGCAGAATGCGCGAGCCGAGGTGATCGGAGGTCATGAGCCTGACGGTGGTGCGGCTCAGCACCCGCTGCCCGTCGAGAACGCCCCCGTTCGCGAGCATCTGCGCGAAGCGCAGATAGTCGCGCCCGGTCGACAGTCCTCCGGCGCCGCCCGAATCGTTTCTCGGGCTCGACATCATGACGTTCCCTCCCGCGGCGTGGGTTACGGCTTGAGCACCCGCACGGGCTGGCCGGCGAGCCAGGCCTTCACGTCCTCCAGCGCCTGGCCGTAGAAGATCCGATAGCCCTCCTCGGTGACGTAGCCGAGATGCGGCGTGATCACCGTGTTGGGCAGGTTGCGCAGGGGATGGTCGAGCGGCAGCGGCTCCTCGTCGTAGACGTCGAGGCCGGCGCCGGCGATCGTGCCCTGACGGAGCGCGGCCACCAGCGCGGTCTCGTCGACGATCGGACCGCGCGAGGTGTTGATCAGGTAGGCGGTCGGCTTCATCAGGCCGAGCTCGCGCGCGCCGAAGAGCTTGCGCGTGCGGTCGGAGAGCACGAGGTGAATGCTCACCACGTCCGAGCGCGCCAGCAGCTCGTCCTTGGTCACGAGCGTCGCGCCGATCTCGGACGCGCGCGCGGCCGTGAGGTTCTGGCTCCACGCGATCACCTGCATCTCGAACGCGAGGCCGATCCTGGCCACGCGCGAGCCCAGCCCGCCGAGCCCGACGACGCCGAGCGTCTTGCCGTTCAGCCCGAGCCCGCAGCTCACCTGCCAGCGGCCCTCGCGGGTCGCGCGGTCTTCGGCGGGGATGCGGCGGAAGAGCGCGAGGGTGAGCCCCCACGTCAGCTCGGCCGTCGGGTAGGGCAGCCCCGCGGTGCCGCACACCGTGATCTTGCGCTCGCCGGCCGCGGCCACGTCGATCGACGCGTTGCGCATGCCCGTCGTCACCAGGAGCTTGAGCCGCGGCAGCCGCTCGAGGAGCGCGCGGGGAAACGGCGTGCGCTCGCGCATCGCGACCACCGCGTCGAAGTCAGCCAGCCGCTTGGCGACCGCGTCCGGATTGCTCAGATGATCGGCGAAGACGACGACGTCGGTGCCGGCTGGCAGGCTCGCCCAGTCGGCCATGCGACGGGCGACGTTCTGATAGTCATCGAGGATCGCGACTCGGGCCATTTCGAAGCTCCTTGTTGTTGGGTGGGGCCGACCCCCTCAAACTCCCCCGGCAATCATTTAAGCCAGCCTGCGTTCTCACCGGATGTCGTCGCCCCCGCGCGACGTCGGCTCGTCGCACTGCAGGCCGAAGGTCATGGTGCCGAGGCAGAGCTGAGAGACGCGAAGGCCGGTACCGCCGAGACGAACGTGCCGCATGCCTGCCTCCCCACCGGAATGGACGTCAGCGACGCGCGCTCACGCACTATACTCCACTCAGGAGCGAGCCTTGAGTGCCACCGTCGAGCCCGATCGATCGCTGGTCACCGTGACCCACGTGATCTACGGCCTCCACGCCGCCAGCCTGATCACGGGGATCGTCACCGCGGCGTCGATCGTGTTCGCGTTCCTCACGGGCTGGCCGTCGATCATCGCCGTCATCCTGAACTACGTGAAGCGCGGCGAGGCGCGCGGGACGTGGCTCGAGTCGCACTTCCGCTGGCAGATCCGCACGTTCTGGTGGGGCCTGCTCTGGGTCGCGCTCTGCCTGGGCTTCGTCGTGCTGACGCTCGGCGTCGGCTTATTGATCGCCTGGCTCCCGCTGATGATCGTCGGGTTCTGGTTCATCTATCGGATCGCGAAGGGCTGGCTCCGGCTGGCCGATCGCCGGCCGATGGACGTCTGAGACGGATGGCGTCGAGGGCTCCTCGGCGGTCGGGGCTCACGCCGCTCGACCATCATCACGGCGCCGAGCACCTGGCCGTCTGGCTGCCCGCTCCGCTCGGAGAGCAAGAGGCGATGATTTCACGGACCCGGAGCGATTCTTCCGGCCGCTCTACGTCGGGCCGCGCGGCTGGGTCGGCGTGCGCCTCGACCGCCGACCCAACTGGGCGCAGGTGGCCAGCCTGGTCGGGCGCGCGTTCCGGCAGGTGGCTCCGGCGCGCCTTCTCGAGTCGCCCGGGACGGCGCCGGCGCGGT
>Ga0209376_1000926_pt1 | contig 31353 bp, 25 predicted proteins | sample GraSoiAngelo_134_FD_185891 | JGI IMG/M metagenome (GOLD analysis project Ga0209376, IMG submission 185891) | Grasslands soil microbial communities from the Angelo Coastal Reserve, California, USA - 14_0929_05_30cm (SPAdes) (version 2) | ecosystem: Environmental > Terrestrial > Soil > Grasslands ... | reverse complement strand
GCGGCGCATGCGGCTCTCGCTCGGGAACGCTTGCCGATCCGCCCTCTGTCGTGCGAAGAGAGACGAGAATGTCGGGGGGTGTGATGGGCAAGCCGGCCCGGTACCAGCTGAAGGTGCGCCACTACGAGGTGGACCAGTACGGCCACGTGAACCATGCGCAGTACGTCCACTATCTGGAGGTGGCGCGCATCGAGGCGCTGGACTCGCTCGGCCTGTCGCTCGCCGAGATGCGGAAGCAAGGCTATCTGATCCTCGCCGCCGATCTTGCGGTGAAGTATCTGGCTCCCGCGCGGTCCGGCGACACGCTCGAGATCGTGACGTACGTCCGCGAAATCCGCGGTGCCAGGTCGATCTGGATCCAGGAGATTCGCGAGGTGGAGAGCCAGCGGGTGCTCGTCACCGCCGAGGTCACCGGCGCGTTCGCGACCGAGGACGGCCGACCTGCCCGGACGCCGGCGAGCTTTCGCGAGAAGCTGGCGCCGCTCTGCGTGCCCGACGGCGCCGTCGCGCCGAGCGAGTAGCGAAGCTCCGTCCCCCCCCGCGCCGCGGCCCGGCTCAGGCCGCGGCCAGCGCCGCACGAATCGCGTCGAACTCTCGGTCAGGACCATCCAGAGACTGTACCGCCGCTTCGCTCAGAATTCGAGGCGATGGAGCCGCACCCAGAGATCCGGCTCCGTCCCGCCTTCTTTCTTCACGTTCATCTCGGGCGCGCCGTCGGGCCCCGCGATCGGCGTCGTGCGCCATAATGACGGGCGCTCGGCGAGCTGGGCGCGGAATTCCTCCGTGACCCAGATCTGGCCCGGCTCCACGTGTGGCTCGACGCGCGCCGCGCAGAGCACGGCGTCGCCTCCGGCGATCACGTGGATGCCGTCGATCGCGCGTCTTCGCGTCTGGACTTCGCCGTAGTGGAGCGCGATGCGGAGACGCGGTTGCCCGGGAGCGCGATACACCTCGTCCATCAGGTGACGCGCGACCTGCGCCAAGAGGATCGGGTCGTTGTGCACGACCGACACCGCGTCGCCGGCACCGACCTCGGCGGCGAGGGTCTCCCGGGCCCATTTTCTCAGCGCGTCCTCGAGCGCTTGCCGGACGCCGGCATCGACACCCGCGCGCATCAGTCCGCCGAAGCCCTCGACGTCGCCGGTGAGGACGCAGAGCGCACGGCTCGTGATCGCGCGGTCTCCGCTCGGCGTCCCGCGCCAGGCACGGCCGTAGCCCACGATGTCGACCCGGTCGATGCGCTCGAGATAGGCAGGATTGAGGCGCCCGATCACGTCCGACAGCACGGGGTGCACGAGGTAATGCGACGCGCGCGGCAGCACGCCGTCGGCTTCGAGCGTGCCCTCGCCCGGCCGCAAGAACCGCTGGACCCGTTCGCCACGCACCCAATCGTGGTGCAGGTGGCCGAGGAGCCCCACGCGATAGAGCGCGCAGAACACGTGCCGCTCGTCGGCCGCGGTGCCCTCGGCGCTGTGGCTGCGGAAGAGCTGCTCGACCTCGTCGCGCGTCAGGATGTGCCCCGGGATGCGCTCGAAGAAGCGCTCCAGGTCGAGGTCGCCGATGTAGGGCGCGATCTCGATGAGGTACTCGCGGGCGATCTCGGTCGCCGCCGCGTTGACCGCCTCCTTCACCCGATGCTCGTGACGCCGCTCCTCGGGCCTGAGCGCCGCGAGCCGCTCGCCGATGGTCATCAGGTCGCGCGGCCGCAGGAGCGTGTGGCGGCAGACGTAGTCGAAGGCGTCTTCCTCCTCGCCGGTGTAGACGTGGGCGATCGTCGTCCGGCCGAGGAAGGCCTCGATCGGGTCGGCGCGCAGGCGGTCGGGCCGCACCATCCGGTCCGACTTCTCGAGGCGGATGTTGTTCACGAAGATCTCGCGCAGGCTCTCGACCGGATAGACGATGTCGACGGCGCTGCCGCGATACTGCTGGGACATGACGGTCGTCTGCAGTCGCGCGTACGCTTCCTTCCGTACGGCCGCGAAGACCTTCAGGTGATGGTTGATGCGACGCAGCTGATACGCGACCTCGACGAGGCCGAGCTGGGCGAAGTACCATACGCTTGGCGACAAGGGACCGGTCACGCTCGGCAGGCTGGCGCGGCTCTCGATGTGCTTGTTGAAGTACTCGTCGACGCCGTCGATGAAGATCGCGACCGGTGAGCTGACCGCGCGCAGCCGCGGCAGGAGATGCCCGTCGGTATCGGCGCCCGCCCGCTGCAGCTCGCTCGGCGAGAAGTCGAGGAGCCGAACGAAGTGGTCGATCACGCCGCGGAGCCGCTCGTCGGCCATGAGGCCCGTCAGCCTGGCCGTCACGCGCAGGCCGTCGGCCCGGCCGAGGTGCTTGAGCGTCGCGGCCGCGATCGCCGTGAGCCAGAGCTTCGACCACGGCAGGGACGATGCGGCGAAGAAGGCGAGCGCCTCCTTGCTGAACACTTTGTCGCCGATCGGCTTGTCGAGAAGATTGCCGGCCGGCAGGCACGCGGCGCGCCCGTCGCGTTGATAGAGGATGCGCTTGGCCTTGAGGAGCAGCGTCTTGCCGAAGCCCTTGGTGCCGATCACGATGAACTTGTCGTCGCGATCGAGATGCAGGAAGCTGTCGATCTCCGGCGTGTGGTGCAGGAGCGTGTCGTCGAAATCTTCGGCGACGCGAATGTCGTCGGCGTCCACGGTCCAGGCGCGCATGGCCACTCCGAGGCGTAGAGGATAATCCAGGTCGGAGCGATCATGAAGACCGACTTGCTGCTGATTCCGATGGGCGCGCGCTACCGCGACATGCGCGCTGCCGCGGTCGCCGCCGAGGAGGCGGGATTCGACGGGCTCTGGACGTGGGATCACCTGCGCGACCCGGACGGGGAGCGCGGTCCCGGCGTGCCGGAGGCGTGGACCACGCTGACCGCCCTCGCCGAGGCGACCCGACGGATCTCGCTCGGGCCGCTGGTGCTGAACGTAGCGAACCGCCATCCCGGCGTCCTGGCCAACATGGCGGCGACGTTCCAGGCGGTGTCGGGCGGCCGGCTGCTCCTCGGGATCGGGGCCGGCGGTAGTCAGCGGACGCCCTACGCCGCCGAGCAACGCGCGATCGGCCAATCGGTCGAGCGCGACGAGGTGCGGGCCCGCAAGGTGGTCGAGGCCATCGAGCTGATACGCCGGCTCTGGTCGGGCCACGCCGGATTTCTCCGACCCGATCCCCCGCCGCCGATCATCGTCGGCGGCTTCGGCCCGCGCATGGCCGCCATCGCGGGCCGCTACGCCGACGGATTCAACACGCAGGCGATGCATCCCAAGCTCGCCGACCTCGCGCGGGTCGCCCGCGCCGAGCACGAAGCCTCAGGCCGCGACCCGAGCGCCTTCACACTCACGGTCTTCGCCGGCCCCGACGAACGCTGGCTCCAACCCGCCTCGGGCGCCCGCCAGAATCTCGAAAGAATCGGCGTCGCCCGCCTGATCCTCCTGACCGAGCCCCCCTACGACCCCGAAGAAATCCGCCAGGCCGGAAGAATCCTGGCGGGCGCCCACTGACCCGGAGAACGAGAAGCTAGCGCGCAGCGGGAGGACGATTGCGCTTGACGGCGTCCGGATGAGTCGAGTCGGCGCCCATGTAGATGCCTTTGTCCCACTTCCGCTTGAGCGGATCGCGCACGTCGAGCCGCATGCGCCCGATTCCGTGAATCTCGAAATCCACGACCTCGCCGTCCTGCAGCGGCCCGAGCCCCTCGTGATTGGTGCCGCACGCGATGAGGTCGCCGGAGTTCATGGTCATGATCGTGGTCGCGAACTCGACGAGCTCCGGCACCAGGTGCTCCATGTCGTCGGTGTTGTAGTTGTGGCGCAGCTGGCCGTCGACCCAGAACTGCACGTGGACGTCATTAGGATTCGGAATCTCGTCGATCGTCGCGATGCACGGGCCGATCGGCGCGAACGTGTCGAACGACTTGCCGAGCCAGCTCCCGGTCTTCCACGTCCGGCGGCCCTCGCCGCGCGCCGACACGTCGATCATCCCGGTGTAGCCGAAGACGGCGGTGCGCCAGTTGTCGCGCTTGACCGACTTCGCCGGGCCCTTGACGACCAGCGCCAGCTCGGCCTCGTGCATGAAGATCCAGGGCTCGGTGAACTCCGGCAACACGATCGTATCGCCCGGGCCGATCACGGCGTCCGAGCTCTTCAGGAACATGTTGAGCGCACGGGCTTCGAGCGCGCCGTGCTCCCAGTAGTTGGCGATGCACGCCAGGATCTTGCCCGGCCGCGGTAGCGGCGCGCGGAGCCGCACGTTGGACGCCGGCAGCGCCTTGCCGTCACGCGCCAGCCGCTCGAGCGTCGGCCGCAGTCGGTCGAAGTTGTCGATGACGCCGACCATGGTGGCCGTGGGCGTGGCGCCCGCCGGGACCGCGTCGGCGATGCTCACCACGCCGCGGTCGGTGAGCAAACCGGGCAACAGATCAGGCTTTCCGGCGATCTGGAACGTGACGAGCTTCACGATGTCCTCCCTTCCACGACTCCCGTCGCGACCCGGGGCACGATATCATTCCCCGGCCCGTCCCGTCGATACGCGCTGGGATGCAGAGCGCATCCGTCCAGGGCCGCAGTGAGCTAAGCTCTGGGGCGATGACGCGTCCGAGGCGCAGGGGTGTGGGCCACCTTCTTCCGTCAGTCATCGTCGCCGCGCTGCTCGTCGGCGCGCTCACCCTCGACATGGCGGTGAATCCGGCCCACGTGTGCGCAGCCGACGAGAGTCAGACTCGAGGCGCCGATTCCGAGGCCGAGCTGCCGTCGGCACCGGTCGTGATCGATGGGTCCGTGCTGTTCCGCGTGCGCGGCACGTCGGTGTTCCCTGCGGACAAGCGCGCTGCGGGCATCGCGAGCCGGATCAAGGCGCTCGCCGCCGATCGGACCGTGTCGGCCGACGCCGTGCGTGCAGTCGAGGTCGAGACCGGCTCCGCGATCGTGGCCGACGGCCATCGCGTGATGGTCGTCCTCGATGCCGATGCCCGGTACGAATCGGTGCGTCCCAAGGTATTCACGGAGGCAGTCGTCCACGCCATTCGCGCGGCCGTGACGGACTATCGGCAGGCGCGCAGCCGGGAGGCGTCGATCCGGACGGCGGTGCGCAGCGGCATTGCGACCGTGGTCCTGGCGGCGCTCGTCGCGCTCGTCATCTGGCTTTCGAGGCGGGCGCAGACGGCGCTCGAGGCGACCTATCGTCAGCGCGTGCAGTCCGTGGGAATCAAATCGTTTCAGATCGTCCGGGCGGAGCAGATCTGGGTGGCGCTCCGGGGAGTGCTCCTCGGCGCCCGAACGATCGTCATCCTCGGCCTGGCCTTCGTCTATCTCCAGTACGTGCTCGGCTTGCTTCCCTGGACACGGGGCACCGCGAACCGGTTGCTCCAATACGTCCTCGACCCGCTCGCGACCATGGGATGGGGAATCGTCAACGCGATTCCGGACCTGCTCTTCCTCGTCATCCTCTTCTTCGTCACGCGCTACGCGCTCAAGGTCATCCACATGTTCTTCGCCGCGGTCGGGCGCGGCGAGGTCGCGCTCTCGGGCTTCGAGCGGGACTGGGCGGATCCGACCTACAAGCTGCTCCGGGTGGCGATCGTCGCGCTGGCCCTCGTGGTGGCCTACCCGTACATTCCGGGCTCGGGCTCCGACGCCTTCAAGGGGATCTCGATCCTCCTCGGCATCGTCTTCTCGCTGGGCTCGTCCTCCACGATTGCGAACGTGATCGCCGGCTACACCATGACGTACCGGCGGGCGTTCAGGATCGGTGACCGGGTCAAGATCGGCGACACCGTGGGCGACGTGACCGAGATGCGTCTTCAAGTCACGCATCTACGGACGATCAAGAACGAGGAGGTGATCATCCCCAACTCGTCGATCCTCAGCAACGAGGTGGTGAACTATAGCTCGCTCGGGCATCGGCACGGCCTGATCCTGCACACCACGGTGGGCATCGGCTACGAGACGCCGTGGCGCCAGGTGGAGGCGATGCTCCTCATCGCCGCCGAGCGCACACCGGGGATCATGAGCGATCCCAAGCCGTTCGTTCGCCAGCTCGCGCTGGGTGATTTCGCGATCACGTACGAGATCAACGTGTACTGCGGCAATCCGCACGCGATGGCCCAGATCTACACGGCCTTGCACCGGAACATCCTCGACGTCTTCAACGAGCATGGCATCCAGATCATGACGCCCGCCTACGAGGGCGATCCCGAGGTCCCCAAGGTGGTGCCGAAGGAGCGGTGGTTCGACGCGCCGGCCAAGCCCGTCGCCGAGCCGGAGACAGGGAAACCCTGAGCCCGTGATCGCGCACCCGCCGCCCCCGCATTCGCTGTAGACTGAGCCCCACAGAAGGCGTATATCCATCGCGAGGCAGGGTCGGGCAAGCCGAGGAGGGCCACCGGATGATACAGGCCACCGGGATCGACCATCTCGTGCTACACGTCAGCGACGTTTCCCGCGCCAGGAAGTTCTACACCGACGTGCTGGGCATGACCGTCTATCGCGAGAGCGACCGGCAGGTGTTTCTGCACGCCGGCCAGCAGGGGGTGGCCCTGTTCAAGAAGCAGGGCGATGGCCCCCTGACGACGGGCAACGATCTCAACCATCTCGCCCTGAACGTCGCGGCCGGCACCTATGAAGCGCTGAAGGCCGATCTGGAGAAGCACGGCGTGGCCGTGAGCGGCCGCCCGGGTGAGGACCGATGCATCTACTTCAACGATCCTGACGGACATCGCCTCCAGCTGATGGTCCGCGACGACCGAGGGAGGACCGCATGAAAGACGGCCTGCGCGCGTGGGACGCTGATACGCACGTCAATCCCGCTGCCGAAGTCCTGGAGCGCTACGTCGATCCGAGCTTCCGTCCGCGGCTGCCCGAGCTCGCGGCTCATCGGCACGCGACGGGCCAGATCGGCGGCACGCCGAACAGCCATCAGTATCGCGTCGGCACGAAGTTCTACCGTCGCGTCCTCGGCCAAGCGAGCGCCCACGAGACGTTCACCGGGCGAGGCACGAACTGGCGGGGAACGAAGCAGCCGAGAGCGGGCGTCCAGGACGACATGGCCGAGAACCGCATCAAGGACATGGACGACGAGGGGACCGACGCCCATCTGCTGATCCCGACATCGTGGGTCAGCGTCGTGGGCCTTCCCGACGTGGAGCTCGAGGTAGGGCTGATCCGTGCCTACCACCGTCACGCGGCCGATTTTTGCGGAAAGTTTCCGGACCGCCTCAAGACGATGATTGTCGCCTCCACGCGGAATGTCGACGAGGCCGTGAGCGAGATCCGCAAGTGGGGGACGTCCAAGTGGGCCGTGGCGGTCTGGCCGTTGCTCGCCAAGGACATCCCCGTCGACCACCCGGACCTCGAGCCCATCTGGCAGGCCGCCCAGGAGCATGATCTGGCGGTGATGCACCACAGCTTGACGTGGAACCCGCCGTACTTCCCGGGCTATCAGGACCTCTGGGACAACATCTTCCTCGGTCGTCTCGCCTCCCATCCCTGGGGCGGGATGCGGTTCATGGCCGCCTTCATCGGCGCCGGCATCATGGACCGCTATCCAAGTCTGCGCATGGGCATCCTCGAGTGCGGAATGGGATGGCTGCCCTTCTGGGCTAAGCGCATGGACGAGCAGGCGATCTACGTCGGGGGCGTGGCGCCCCTCAAGCACGCCCCCAGCGAGTACATGACGAGCGGCCGGTTCTTCTGCAGCATCGAGCACCACGAGGGCGAGGACATGTTCAACTACGTCAGGAGCGTCCTCGGCGACGACGTGCTCATGTACGCGTCGGACTATCCCCACTCGGAGTGCCAGTTCCCGAACTCCGTGGACAATATCTTGAGATGGTCGAGCCTCAAGCCGGACACGAAGAAAAAGCTCATGTGGGACAATGCGGCCAGGTTCTACAAGCAGACGTGAATGACGAGCCGTATCGCGCGTCACCCCGAGGTGAGATATGCCTGAGATCAGCGGGTTGGGTCACGTGGGCCTCTTCTGTAACGACCTGACGAAGATGCGGGACTTCTACGCCCGCGTGCTGGGGCTCACCATCAGCGACGAGAACCTGGAGCGCGGCATCTGCTTCCTGAGCGCGGCGCCCGACGCCGAGCACCACGAGCTGGCTCTCGTCCAGGCGAAAGAGCCGGGGCAGAAGACGCACAACGTGCAGCAGGTGTCGTTCAAGGTGAAGACCCTGGACGACGTTCGCTCCTTCTACCATCGGCTCGCCAGCCGCTCGGCGAGCACATCGACCTGGACGAGCCCGACGCCAGGCTCCTGGCCTTCGCGCGCTCGTTCGAGGAGGTCAAGGGGCCGCCGCGCGGGGCCCAGCAGCCCGTGGCGTGATCCGCTGCCCCGCACCCCCGGCGCGAAATAATCCGGGGGCGTCGCGCGTACTCTCTTGGCGGACGGCGAGAGTGTGCCAACGGCCTCGGGCTCGGATGCGGACGACCGACGAGCAGAGCTTGACCTTGCGCGGCGCGCCCGCCGCGGCGACGCGGCGGCCTTCGACGAGCTGGTGCTCCGCTTTCAGCGGCCTGTCCTGCGGTTCTGCTGGCGACTGGTCCGATCCGACGCCGAAGACCTCGCGCAGGACACGTTCGTGCGCGCGTTCGTCCACTTCGAGCGATTCGATCCAGAGCGGCCCGTCCTGCCGTGGCTCATCGCGATCGCCCGTCGTCTCTGCCTGGACGTGCTGCGGCGGCGCAAGGTGAGCACCAGGCTGGAGACGATGCCGGCCGGCGAGCCGCCGACGCCAAGCCCGGAAGGCGAGGCCTCGTTTCGAGAGCAGCTCTCGCGCCTGGATCGGGCGCTCGCCGACCTGGACGAGGGGCCGCGGGAGGCCATCATGCTCTTCCACATGGAGGAGCTGTCGTATCGCGACATCGCGGCCGCTCTGGAGGTACCGATGGGAACCGTGATGACGTGGCTTCATCGAGGCCGCGCCCAGCTCAAGAGGGCGCTGGACAGCGTGCCGCCCGCATGAGCCGGCGACACGACGAGAATGGGCAGCTCGCCGACCTGCTCCGGATGCTTCCCACGCCGGAGCCGTCGCCCCGGTTCGCCTCGGCCGCGCGTCGCCGCTATCTCGACGCGCTCGAGGCGCGCGCCCGGCGCGAAGCGCTCACGGGTCTGCTGGCGGCGCTTGTCGGTCTGGCGGTGATCGCGGCCCTGGTGGGGACGGTGATCGAGCCGGCCGCGCTCGTCGTGGGGGTCGCGGAGGCGGCCGCGGATCTCGCCAGATGGGCCAGCGGCATCGGCGTCGTCCTCGCGCTTCTGCCGCCGGTCGTGTGGGCCTCGGTCGTCCTGAGCTCCGCCGCGACCGTTCTCTCGCTGGTGGCCGTCGCGCGCGCGTGATCCTTGACGCTCGCGAAATAAGTCGCGCGCTCGCTCGTACTCCCGGGCGAGGGGAGATCGGACATGAGCGCAGCGAAGCTGATCGTCGTTCTCGCGGCCACCCTTATGCTGTGGCCGGGCCTCGCCGGGGCGGCCACCTCGGAGAGCCGGCGGCTGGAGGGTCGGCTTCCCGACAACGCGCCTGTCGTCTCCCTCGACCAGTCGCGCGGCACCGTGCTCGACGCGTTGAGCGCGCTGGCCAAGCAAGCGGGCTGGAGTCTCGTGGTGACCGCCCCCGAGAGCGCGACCTCCCGCGCGCTCGCCATCCAGGTGTCGAAGCGCCCCGCCGGCGACGTGCTCGAGCTGATCCTCGAAGCCGGCGAGCTCCGCGCCTCGTTCGCCGACGGAGTCCTCCGCGTGCGTTCGGACGCCACCACGGTGGAGTCCCGGGATTCGTGGCGTGAACGGCGGCGTGAGCGGCGCGGCCGACGAGGGAGCGAGCGGGTGGTATTCGGCCAATCCCTGAACGTCGGCGCCGACGAGACCGTCGACAAGGCCGTGGCGATCGGCGGCTCGGTCACGATCGCGGGCCACGTGCGACGCGACGCGGTGGCGGTGGGCGGCTCCGTCACGCTCTTGCCGGGCGCTCGGGTCGAAGGCGATGCGGTCGCGATCGGCGGGAGCGTGTCGGTCGACCCCGGCGCCACGCTCGAGGGTGACAATGTGGGCCTCGGGGGCGCGATCCCGACGACGGCCGGCTCGCTCACGCGCTGGGTGGTCGGCGGCGGGCGGGGCATCCGCTCGATGGCCAGCTTCGCCTCGCGGCTGACACGGGCCGTGCTCCTGTACGTCCTCGCGCTGCTCATCGCGGCCGCCTTCCCCGGCGCCTTCTCGCGGATCAAGACGTACCTCGTCAATCGGCCTGGTCTCTCGGCGCTCGGCGGGTTCGCCATTATCTTCGGATTCGTTCCGCTCTGCGTGTTGCTGGCCGTGACGATCATCGGCATCCCGCTGATCCCCGTGGCGGTCATGCTCCTCGTCGCGCTCCTGCTCTTCGGGTTCACGGTCTCGGCCGGCTGGCTCGGGGAGCAGATGCCGTTCCTCCCGGAAAAGACGCCCGTCAAGACCGTGGCCCTCGGGGGCGTCGTCCTGGCCCTCGTGAGCCTCGTGCCCTGGATCGGGACGCCGGTCCTCATCCTCGTGGCCGCGATGGCCGCCGGCGCGACGCTGATCTCTCGCTTCGGGCGAAGAGTGGCGATGACCGTTTAGCCGTCACCTCGCGCGGTTTGCGGAGTACCGGTGTTCGTTCACCCATCACGTCGTGGGCGGGCTCTCCTTCAGATTCTGCGCGCGCCGAGCCCGCTTGAAATAGTCGAGGCGGGGCGTGTACTCTCTCGGGCACCTCGTCGAGGCAGAGGTAGAGGAGGCTCGCCCATGTACGACTTGCTCCTGAAGGGTGGCTCGGTCATCGATCCGGCGCAGGACCTGCGCGGCGTGCTCGACGTCGCGGTGCAGGACGGGAAGATCGCCCAGGTCGCCGCGAACATTCCGGCGTCGGAGGCTCGGCGAGTCGTCCACGTGCCCGGCAAGACCGTCACGCCCGGGCTCATCGATCTGCACACGCACGTCTTCGACGGCGTGGCGGCGAACGGCGTGCATCCCGACATCGCAGGCGTTCACGCCGGAGTCACCACGGTGGTCGACGCAGGCAGCTCGGGTTGCGCGACCTTCAGCGCGTTCCCTCGGCACATCCTGCCGAAGTGCGAGACCGAGGTGATCCCGCTCCTGCACATCTGTCAGACGGGGCTCGCCACGAACCCGGACATCATCGCCGAGAGCAGCATCGACCTCGAAAGCACGCTGCGCGTCGCCCGGGAGCACCGGGGGCTCATCAAGGGGATCAAGGCGCGGATGGTCTCGCCCGCGCTCGAGATCTTCGGGATGGAGATGCCGCGCCTGGCCAAGCGCGCCGCGCGCGAGAGCGGCGTGCCGCTCATGGTGCACATCGGCGACACGACCAAGCGCTACGACCCGAACGTGATCCGCGAGCTCTTGCCGCTGCTGGAGCCGGGCGACATCGTGACGCACCTCTTCACCGCCAATCCCGGCGGCGTCCTCGATACGAACGGCAAGCTCGTGCCCGAGGCCAAGGAGCTCACCGCCCGCGGCGTGTGGCTCGATACGGCCCACGGCCGGATGAACTTCGGCTTCAACGTCGGCCGCCGCGTCCTCGACCAGGGCCTGACCCCGCACTGCATCAGCACGGATCTCACCGTTCCCGGCCGCGCCAACACCGTGCACAGCATGGTCGAGATCATGGCGCGCTTCCTGGGGATGGGATTCACGCTCGAGCAGGTCATCGCGATGTCCACCGTGAATCCGGCGCGCGCGATCGGCGAGGCCAGCCGGCTCGGCAGCCTCGCCGTGGGACGCCAGGCCGACATCTCCGTGCTGGAGGTGCGCGACGGACGCTGGGTGGTCTACGACACCCTGCGGGACTCGATGAAGATCGACAAGACCGTGGTGCCCGTGCTCACCGTGAAGCGCGGCCAAGTCTTCGAGCCGGAGTGGGGCCCGCATCCCTGGGGCTGGGAGCCGGAGCGAGTCGGCTAGCGATGCAGTTCGGTCTGATGCTCCGGGCGCAGTTCCCGGAGGGCGACGACATGGCGGCGCGCTTCCGGGAGCTGTTGGAGCAGGCGCGGCTTGCCGACGCGCTCGGCTACCGCGACGTCGAGTTCCTGGCGTTCGGGACGACGCAGAAAGAGCGAATGACGCGGTTCGAGGAGAATCCGGCGGCCGTCCGGCGGCTGTGGACCGAGGACTCGGTCGACATGGTCGCGTCTCACTTTACCTTGAAGGCCGCCTCGGCCTCGCCGCGCCCCGTGCAGAAGCCGCATCCGCCGATCTGGATCGGCGCCAACGCCGATCCCGCCATCCGCCGCGCCGCGCGGCTCGGCGACTGCTGGTATGTCAACGCGCACAACCGCGTCGAGACGATCGTGCGGCAGGTCGAGGTGTACCGGCGCGCGCTCGACGAATACGGCAAGCCGTTCCCGGCCCGGCGCGAGGTGTTCGTGGCCCCAATCGGTTCCTCATCGGCTCGCCGGACGAGGTCGCCGAGCAGATGCTGGCCCTCGAGCGCGCGACCGGGACCAACCACCTGATCATGAGCGTCCAGTGGCCGGGGATGCCGCAGAGCCTGGCGCTGGAAGAACTGCACATGCTCGCCGAAGAGGTATTTCCGAAGGTGCGGCAGGGCTGAGCGAGGAGACCACGATGCCAAAAAAAGAGATCGTCCAGGTGAGTTCCGCGGCGGCCAACCCCAATCTGTCGGCGGCCACCAAGTTCGGCAACCTCGTCTTCGTCTCGGGCCAGACGGGGCGTCACCCGGTCACGGGCGAGGTGGGCAAGGACATCCGCGAGCAGACCCGCAACGTGCTGGAGCGGATCAAGACGGTCCTGGCAGCCGCCGGCACGACGCTCGACAACGTGCTGACCGTGACGACGCACCTGACGAAGCGGGAGGACGTCGCGGCCTACAACGAGGAGTACGCGAAGTACTTCCCGACCAACAAGCCGGCGCGCACCACGGTGTCGGCCGCGCTGAACTCGCCCGAGCTCCTGGTCGAGATCACGGTCACCGCCTGCATTCCGAGCTGACGCCTCCGGCGTCAGGCGGGGACACTCAGCGCGAGCGCCGACGGCAGCACGTCCGCGAGCGCTCGGGCGAGCTGCCTCTTCTGGTCCCACGAGGCGAATCGCAGGATCGGGGTCGTACAGCCGGCGTCGACGTAGGCGCGGATCTTCTCCAGGACGGCGGCGGGCGGTCCGTACGCGAGCCAGCCGTCGATGTAGTCGCGCGTCATCGCCGGGCTATAGTACGTCTGCAGAAACTTGACGGCTTCCTCGAACGCGGCGTTGCGGTCGTCGTTGATGTTGACCATCAAGTGCAGCCCCGACTCCATCGACCCGGTCGGGCGGCCGGCTTCCCGCGCGACGCGGCGGATCAGGTCCCAGCGCTCCTTGAATCGCGCGACCGGCGTGTTGTCGGTCATCCAGCCGTCGGCGAGCCGCCCGACCCGCTCGAGCGCCCGATCCATGACGTGGCGCCGCGTCAGCTCGGGCTTCGGATTGGTCGCGATCCAGATCGGCGGGCAGGGCTTCTGGACCGGCTTCGGCTCGAGGGTCAGGTCGCGGAACTGATAGAAGCGACCCTCGTGACTCACGTGCTCTTCGGTCCACAGACGGCGAAGGATCGCGATTCCTTCCTCGAGCCTGGGTCCGCGGTCGGCCAGCTTCACCTTGAACGGCGCGAACTCGGCCTCGGCCTTCTCGCGCGGCAGGCTTCCGCCGACGCACGCGCCGAGGATCATCCGGCCGCTCGAGACGTGGTCGAGCGCGGCCCACTGGGCGGCGAGGAACAGCGGATCTCGCAACGGGAACGTCGAGAGACAGCAGGTCCCGAGCCGCACGCGCCGGGTACGCGCGGCGATGGCCGCGAGCAGCACGAGCGATTCGAGACGGGGCTTGGCGAAGAGACTGTCGCCGACCCAGATCGAGTCGATGGCGCCCGACGCGTCGGCGTGCTCGGAGACGGCCAGCAGCTCGTCGGCGCTGGTCGCGCCGAACAGCACGCCGCGGTTCGGGAGGCTGAGCCCGTATCGTGGAGCGCGCTGCCTGCTCATGCGGGCAGCGGACGGCCCTTCGTCTCCGGTGCCGCGAATGGAGTCACGACGAGCCCGACGAGGTAGCTGAGCCCGATGATCGACGCCGCGGCGCTCACGCCGCCCAGGTTCACGATCAGCCAGCCCGCCAGGAGCGGCCCCGCGGCGGCGAGATAACGGCTGACATCGAAGACCAGCGAGATCGCCGAGCCGCGCACGGCCGTCGGAAACAGCTCCGGCAGGTACACGGGCATCCACGCGAACTGGCCGACCGTGAAGAATCCGTTCACCGCGGCGATCAGGAGAAACGTGGAAGGATCCTGCACCGCTCGGAACAGCACCAGGACGAGGGCGACCGCGCCCGCGTAGTAGAGCAGCATCGTGGGCTTCCGCCCCCAGGCGTCGGCGAGAATGCCGAAGGCCCAAAACCCGAGGATGGCGCCCAGGTTGTAATAGAGCCCGGCCAGCGCGACCCAGCGCTGGGTGTCGCCGCCGGCCTTGGCCGCGAGCTGCCCTGCATAGAACGGGACCCAGGTCGAGACGGCCCACCACGCGACGATCGTGGAGATCGACAGCACCAGCAGCAGGAGGAGACGCCGTCTGAGAGTGGGCGCCGACAGAATCTGCTTGACGGTGAAGCCGGCGAGCGCCCGATCATCGGGACTGACCGCGTGGCCGCCGGCGAGGCGCTGCCGCGCCAGCCGTCGCCGCTCGCGGGCCGCGACCCACAGCTCGGGATCGCGCACGCTCGTTCGGATCCACAGGAGCGAGAAGGCCGGCAGCACGCCGATGAGGAACATGTAGCGCCAGGCCGATGGCCCGAGCGGCGCGACGTAGAGCCACACGACCGAAGCGAGCACGAGACCAAATGCGAAGGCCGACTGGAGCACGCTGGCGGCGCGCCCTCGCGATCTCGACGGCCACGACTCCCCGAGGATGGCCGTGCCGGGTCCCCACTCGGCGCCGAGTCCGAGCCCCGTCAGGAAGCGCAGAACCACGAAGCTCGCATAGCTCGTCGCGAAGGCCGTCAGCCCTGTGAAGAGCGCATACCACAGGATCGAGAGCATCAGCACGCGCTTGCGTCCGATGTAGTCGGCCAGCACGCCCGCGATGATCCCGCCCGTCGCCCATCCGACGAGCGTGACGGCGAGCAGGCCGCCGATGTAGATGGGGAGGCTCGCGAGCTGGTCCGGCGGCAGGAGCTGCCGAAGCGCGACCGCCGCGACGAGGATCAGCGCGTATGTCTCGTAGCCATCGAACAACCAGCCGAGGAACGATGCCACCAGGGCCCGCCAGCTCGCGGCGCTCAGCGCTTGCGGCTCCGCGTGTTCTCGTGCGGCGATCGTCGCCATCTCTACCTCCATCATGGGCCATGGGCGCCTCGGCCCGCGGAGCCCCACGCCCCCGCGACGCCCGGTCGCGCACGCCACGCCTACGGGCGTGGGGGCGCCTGCCGCTGCCAGACGGCCGCCAAGGCCTCGCGATCGAGCTTGCCGTTCGCGTTCTTGGGAACGATCTCGACGACGACGACGGCCGCCGGTACCTTGAAGGCCACGAGCTTTGCCCGGCAGTGCTCGAGCAGCGCCGCTTCACCGGGATTTCTCCCGGGACGCGGCGCCACGAACCCCACCGGCACCTCGCCGTAGATGTCGTCCCGCACACCGAGCGTGCCCGCGTCGGCGACGTCGGCGTGCTCGAGCAGGCAGTTCGTGATCTCGAGCGCGGCGATGTTGACCCCGCCCTTGATGATGATGTCCTTCTTGCGGCCGGTGATGTAGACGTAGCCGTCCTCGTCGCGCCGGGCGAGGTCGCCGTTCCGGAATCCATCCTGAGGTATCGGGACGAGCCTGTTCGGCCCCTGCCAGTACGCCGACGCGAGCTGCCGGCCGCTGACGACCATCTCGCCCTCTTCGCCCGGCGCGACCTCGCGGCCGGCGTCGTCGAGGAGGCGCACGCGCATGTTCAAGGTCGGCCGCCCGATCGAGCCGAGCCGGCGTTGACCGGGAGCATTGCCGCACATGAATCCCGTCTCCGTCCCGCCGGCGAGCTGCACGATCGGGATGCCGTAGGCCTTCTCGAACTCCAGGTGCTTGTCGACCGAGAGCGGCGCGGTGCTGGAGGTCATGAACCGGAGCTCCGGCAGGTCGGCCTTCGTCACGGCCACCGGTCGGGCCAGCAGCATGTTGATGACGGTCGGAATGCCGACGCCGACCGTGACGCGATAGTCGCGCAGCCAGTCGAAGAAGCGCGCCTGCGAAAACTTGCGCGCGAGCACGAGGGTGGCGCCGGTCAGCATTGTCGGTCCGATCGAGAGGATCTGCGGCGAGGACCAGCTGAAGTGGCGGTAGTCGAGGATCGTGTCGGCCTCGCCGAGCTCGAGACGATCGACGGGCGACTCGCACATCGCGTAGTACGCCTCGTGGGTCCAGATCGCGCCCTTCGGCGTGTCAGTCGTGCCAGACGTGTAGTCGATCAGGGACCAGCCGGCCCGGGCAGGGCGCGCCCCGACGGGCGCGTCCGACGCGCTCCTCAGGCGGCCGAAGAGATCGTCGGCCGGCGGGGCCGGCGCGTTCCACGGCCCGAACGCGAACCACGGCGCCCCGCCGGTGCCGAGTGCGCGGGGATCGCTCGCGAGCTCGCGGCTCCAGAAGACCGCCTTCGGCGCCACGTCGTGGAGGATCTGGGCCACGTGCTTCTCGCGGATCTCGACGTTGATCGGATTCACGATCACGCCGGCGCGCAGCGCGCCCCAGAAGACGACCAGCGCCTCGATCCCGTTGTCGGCGAGCAGCGAGATTCGATCGCCGGCGTCGACGCCTTCGCTCGCCAGGAAGCTGGCGAAGCGCCGCGTCAGCGCCTCGAACTCACCGAAGGTGATCCGGGAGCCCTGGTCGGGACTCTCGATGAAGATCTTGTTCGGACGGCGGCGGGCGTGCTGCTCGAGCAGCGTATTGGGGTCGGTGTATGCGCACGAGCCCCGGGCATTCACCGGGAGGGATACTGCGCCCGCGGCGGCGCGGACGTCAAGCCTCCGTCCCCACCGCGACGGCCGCGGGAGATGGCCGACGGCCGCGGCGCGCAGCGATCCGCGCTCCTGTAGTCTGGGCCGGCAGCAGCCGGCGAGTGAGCGCGCCCGCTAGCCGAGCGCGCGCAGGCGGCGCGAGGTGAAGAGGACGAGCGCGTTGGCGGCGACCAGCGCGCCGCCGACCAGCACCGCGAAGCGCGCGTCGACCGCGGCGGCGAGCGCGCCGGCCAAGAGGCCGCCGAGCGGGAGCAGGTTCCAGCAGAGCGAGTAGAGGCTCAAGACGCGGCCCCTGAGGTGGTCCGGCACCGTCTGCTGGATGATCGTGGTCACGTGCGTCAGGTAGAACGTGCTGCAGAACCCGGTGAGGGCGAGCATCGGGATCGCGACGCCCATCCCCGGCGATCGCGAGAACACCATCAGCGCCAGCCCCATGCACGTGGCCGCGGTCAGCATGATCTTCCCCGGACGCAGGATGCGCTCGGCGACCGTGGCGATGATCAGGGTGCCGAGCATCGAGCCGGCGCCGTGCGCCGCGCTCAGGAGCCCGTAGCCGGTCGAGCCCATCCCGAAATACGTGTCCGCGTACACGGGGAGCACGGTGATGTACGACAGGCCGAACAGCGCGTTGAAGAGCGCCAGGCTGATCAGGCTCGCGAAGACGAAGTTCCCGCCGACGAAGCTGAGCCCCTCCACGAGCTGTGCCAGGACCCGCTGCCCGTCGCCGGCCTTGGTCTCCTCACGGACGTCGAGGCGGCTATAGAGCGCGAGCGCCGTGCACGAGGCGATCGCCGCCAGCGCGAAGCCGACGGTTCCGCCGAAGGCGGCGATCAGGACACCGGTGACCGACGGGCCGAGCATCCGGCCGGCCTGCCAGGGGATCGAGCCCAGCACGATGGCGTTCGGCAGGCGCTCCCGGTCGATCAGCTGCGGCACCAGCGACATCCGGCTCGGTTCGTCGAACGCGCGGAACGTGCTGCCGAGCGCGGCGAGCACGAGCAGGTGCGGGACGCGCGCCAGGCCCAGCACGATCAGGACGAAGGCGAGGATCAAGGTCGACGAGGTCAACGTGGTCGTGACGAGCAGCAGCCGGCGCCGGCTGGTCCGATCGGCCAGGACGCCGGCCAGCAGCTGGAAGACGACCAGCGGCACGCCCTGCGCCAGACCGAGATAGCCGAGGTGGAGCGGGTCGCGCGTGAGCTCCCACGTCATCCACGCGAAGGTGACGTACTCCGCCCGGTGGCCGAGGACGTAGAAGACGAGCCCCGACCAGTAGAGACAGTAGTTCCGCGTCTTGAGGGCGGCGAAGGTCGACGGGCGCGCCGTCGCCGTCGGGCTCGCCGGGCGAGCCGCTAGTCGGTGAGCGATCTGAAGATCTCCACCTCGGCGGCGCCCTCGGTGAGGCCTTCCTTCTCGCGCCGCTCGCGATACGCGCCGAGGTGGGGCGCCTTGCGGTGCGCGTCGAACGCGGCGTCGTCCTTGTACTGCTCGTAGAAGACGAAGACGTCGGGATCTTTCGTGGAGCGATGGGGCCGGTACACGAGGCAGCCGGGCTCGGCCTTCATCACCGCCGCCACCTGCTCTCGGAGCAGTGCCGCCAGCGCGTCGCCCTTGCCCTTCGCCGCCCGGATCTTCGCGACCACCGTGAGCACGTTTGCCATGAGTCTCTCCTCGAATCTGGAAAGCGCGTCCGAAAGGCCGCGAACGAGGCTAGGCCAACTCGGGGCCGGCCGTCAAGCGGGCGCGAGCTCGGCGAGGACCGTGCGGAGATAGTCCGTGTCGACGGGCTTCACCAGGTGCGCGTCGAAGCCGGCGGCCTGGGCCCGCTTGCGATCGAGGGGCTGACCGTAGCCGCTGATCGCGACCAGCCGCATCTCGGCGCCGCGCGCCGTCGCCCGCAGCTTGCGGGCCACCTCGAAGCCGTCGATCCCGGGCAGACCGAGGTCGACGAGAGCGATCGTGAAATCGTCGCACTCGGCGAGGGCCAGACCGTCCTCGCCGCTGACCGCGGCCTTCACCTCGTGGCCGTCCAGCTCGAGCAGCAGGCGCAGGCTTTCGCGCGCGTCGTCGTTGTCCTCGACGATGAGGATGCGCGTCGGGCGCAAGGTCGAGGACGCGGCCGGGCGCGTCGACGCCGACGGCTCGGCGCTCGCGGGCAGGCGCACGATGAGCTCGCTGCCGAGCCCTTCGCCCGCGCTGAGCGCCTCGACGGAGCCGCCGTGCAGCTCGACGAGGCGGCGCACCAGCGTCAGGCCGAGGCCGAGACCGTCGGCGCGCGCGTGACCGACGCCGCCGCCGCGCACGAACAGATCGAAGATCTGGGGCAGCAGCGCGGACGGGATCCCGCGCCCGGTGTCGCGCACGCGCAGGACGGCCTCGGAGCGGTCGGGCTGCACGCTGACCATCACCCGGCCGCCGCGCGCGGTGTAGCGGAGCGCGTTGTCCAGGAGATTCGCCACCACCTGCTCGAGCCGCGACGCGTCGCCGATCACCCACACCGGGTCGGTCTTCAGGACGACCTCGTGCTGGGCCGTCTTACCGGCCGCCTCGAACGCCTGGAGCGCGCGCCGGGCGACCTCGGCCAGCGCGACCGGCCGCCGCTCGACGACGATCCGACCCGTGGTGACGCGCGCGACGTCGAGCAGGTCGTCCACGAGGCGGGCCAGATGGTGGGTCTGGCGTCCGATGATCATCCGGATTCGCGCGGTGTCGTCGGTGCGGTCGCCGAGCCTTTCGAGCACCGTCACCGCATTGCTGATCGCCGCCAGCGGATTGCGGAGCTCGTGGGCCAGCATGGCGAGGAACTCGTCCTTGCGGCGGTCGCGCTCCTCGATCTCGCGATAGAGGCTTCGGTTGTCGAGGGAGATGGCGGTCCGGCTGGCCAGATCGCGGACGAGCTCGAGATCGGCCGTAGCGTAGCGCCGGCCGGAGTCGAGCATCGCGAAGGCCATCGCGCCGAGCGTGGCGCTGCGGGCGGGCAACGGCGCGACGATCGCCCACGTCCCACTGCCGTCCTTGGAGGGCAGGGGCTCCAGCTTGTGGCTGGCGATCACCCGCAAGGCCGCGTCGAGGATCTCGCGGAGCGCGGGGGTCCCGGCCGGCGGAGGTCCGAGCCGGCCCTCGGCGTCGACGCGGAGCCACACGCCCTCCGCTTCGGACGAGCGGGCGGCGTCGACGAGCAGGACGCCCGCGAGATCGGCCATGTACGGAAGCACCGCGCGGAGCAGATCGCCGGCGACGGAGGCGCTCTCGAGGGGCCGGCTCAGCACGCGCGTGGCCTCGGCCAGGACGCCCAGCCGGACGTTGTTGGCCTCGGCCGCGGCGCGCGCGGCCTGCTCGGTGGCCAGCGCCACCCGCTCCTCCGCGTGGCGGCGCGCCTGCACGTGCATCCGCGCCAGCTCCACGAACACCTTCACCTTCGTGCGGAGAATCTCGGGCAGGAAAGGGCTGAAGAGGTAGTCGACGGCCCCGAGCGAGTAGCCGCGGGCGGCGTGCAGCTCGTCGGTGTCCGCGGTGAGGAAGATGATCGGGACGTTGCGAGTCCGCGGGCGCTGCCGGACCAGGGCCGCGGTCTCGAACCCGTCCATCTCCGGCATGTTGACGTCGAGCAGGATCACCGCGACGTCGTGGTCCAGGAGATAGCGCAGCGCCTCGCGGCCGGACTCGACCGCGACGACGTTCTCCCCGAGCTCGGCCAGCACGGACTCGACCGCCATGCGCTGCCCCGGCATGTCGTCGACGACGAGGATGTCGACCCGGTCGCCGTCGGGTCCTTCGACCGCGCTCATCGCTCTCGCATACCCGCCCGCGTCATACTACCGAACCAGCCACGCCCGCAACATGGCCACGAGCTCCTCGGGATCGACCGGCTTAGCCAGATAATCCCAGGCTCCGGCCTCGATGCACTTCTCGCGGTCGCCCTTCATGGCCTTGGCCGTGACCGCGATGATCGGGACGTGCCGGGATCGCGGGTCTCGTCGAATCTGCCGGGTGGTCTCCATCCCGTCCATCTCCGGCATCATGATATCCATCAGCACCACATCGATGTCCGGGTAGGCCTGGAGCGCTTTGATGGCGTCCCGTCCGTTCTCCGCGGACACCACCAGCATGTGGTGCTCCTCGAGGACGCTGGTGAGGGCGAAGATGTTGCGAATGTCGTCGTCGACGATCAGGGCCTTCTTGCCGCCCAGCGCCCGGCTGCCGCCGTGCAGGTCGCTCAGGATCCGCCGTTGCGCCGCCGACAGGTCGCCGAAGCGGCGATGCAGGTAGAGGCTGGTCTGGTCCAGGAGCCGCTGCTCCGTTCGCACGTCCTTGAGGAGCAGGCCCGACAAGGTGCGCTTGATGCTCTCGATCTGCTCTTCGCCGTCGAGCTCTCCGTGCACCAGCACGGCCACCGCGTGCGCCGGCGCGCTGCGAAGCAGGCGCTTGCCGAAGTCCGGGGGCGTCGCCTCGGCGACCCGCGGGTTGAGGACCAGGCAGTCCGGCGCGCGCCGCTCGAGGGCCGCGATGGCGTCGGCACCGGAGGAGACGGCCGTGATACTGACGTCGGGCCCGCCCAGCAGGGAGACGAGCTGCTCGCGCCGCGCCGCGCCGGGCTCGACGATCAACAGCTCACGGGTCGCGTCGTCGGCGTCGCGCTTGATCGCCGCCACCGTCTCCTCGAGCGCTTGCCCGGTGGCCAGCGGCTTGGTGATGATCGTCCGCGCGCCGAGCCGGAGACCCCGCTCGGCATCGTCGTCGGTGGTGATGACGTAGACCGGGATGTGGCGGGTCGCCATGTCGTTTTTCAGCCGCTCGAGCACCCAGTAGCCGTTGATGTCCGGCAGCGAGATGTCGAGGGTAATCGCGCTCGGCGGGAACTCCTTGCTCAGCCCGAGCGCCGCCGCGCCGAACGAGGTGATCACACACTTGAATCCCTGCGCGTGCGCCTCGTCGAGGACGGCGCGCGCGAAGGCGGCGTCGTTCTCGACGATCAGCAGGACGCGATCACCCGGCTGGATGGCCCGACGGTCGTCGCTTTCCTCTTCGGCCGCGGTCGCGGTCGCGGCCTCGGCGAGCGCCGTGGCGACCGGCACGCGCGTGGCCGGCACCTGGGACACGCTCTCGACATCGCCGGTCGGGCGGCGGGGCGTCGCCGGCGGAGTGTAGGTCGTCGGCAGATAGAGCGTGAAGGTGCTGCCGTGCCCCGGCGAGCTCACGAGGTGGATCTCGCCGCCGAGCAGGCGCGACAGCTCGCGGCTGATGGCCAGACCCAGGCCCGTCCCGCCGAACGTGCGGCTGGTGCTGCCGTCGGCCTGCTGGAAGGCCTCGAAGATGATCTGCTGCTTCTCCGCCGGAATTCCGATCCCGGTGTCGGTCACGGAGAACGCCACCGCCGGACCGCGCCCGGCGAGGGCTCCGTGCTCCAGGTCGGCGGGGTTGGCCAGGCCGATGGTCAGGTCGACGCGCCCGTGCCGGGTGAACTTGAAGGCGTTCGACAGGAGATTCTTGAGGATCTGTTGCAGCCGCTTGGCGTCGGTGTGGATGGCCCGCGGGAGCTCCGGCTCGAGGTGGATGCCGAACTCGAGCCCCTTCGCCTCGGCCAGATGGTTGAACGTGCGCTCGACGAAGCCGTGGAGGTCGCCGAACCACATCTCGCCCACGTCGACCACGACGGTTCCGGACTCGATCTTGGACAGATCGAGAATGTCGTTGATGAGGTTCAAGAGATCGTTGCCGGACGAATGGATGGTCTTGGCGAACTCCGTCTGCCGCGCGCTCAGGTTGCCGTCGGGGTTCTTCGAGAGCTGATCGGACAGGATCAGCAGGCTGTTCAGCGGCGTGCGGAGCTCGTGCGACATGTTGGCTAGGAATTCCGACTTGTACTTCGAGGTCAGCGCCAGCTGCGCGGCCTTCTCCTCGAGCGCCTGTCGGGCCAGCTCCACCTCATGGTTCTTGCGCTCGACCTCGACGTTCTGGTGGGCGAGGAGATGCGCCTTCTCCTGCAGCTCCTGGTTGGTTTGCCCGAGCTCAGAGGCGAGCGACTGCGACTGAGCCAGCAGCGCCTCGGTCCGCATATTGGCCTCGATGGTGTTGATCACGATCCCGATGCTTTCCACGAGCAGGTCGAGGAAGGCCTTGTGCGTGGGGCTGAAGCGGTCGAACGACGCCAGCTCCATCACGCCCTTGACCTCGCCCTCGAAGAGCACGGGCAGGATGATGAGACTCGCGGGGGTGGCGCCGCCGAGCCCCGAGCTGATGCGCACGTAGTTCGCCGGCACGTTGTCGAGCAGGAGGCCCCGCTTCTCGCGCGCGCACTGGCCGACCAGGCCCTCGCCGATCCGGAACACGGTCGGCGCCTCGGCTTCGAGCGCGTACCCGGCGAGCAGCTTCAGTCGCTGCGGCTCGTCCGACGCGTCCAGGAGATAGAACGCGCCGCGGTGCGCGGAGACGACCGGCGCCAGCTCGGATAGGATGAGCCGGCCGACCTCGAGCAGGTCCTTCTGGCCCTGGAGCATCCGGCTGAACTTCGCGAGATTGGTCTTGAGCCAGTCCTGCTCGCTGTTCTTGAGCGTCGTCTCGCGGAGGTTGCGGATCATCTCGTTGGTGGTGTCCTTGAGGACCGCCACTTCGCCACGCGCGGCGACGGCGATCTCGCGGGTCAAGTCACCCTTGGTCACGGCGGTCGCCACCTCGGCGATCGCGCGGACCTGCGTGGTGAGATTGGCCGCGAGCTGGTTCACGTTGTCGGTGAGGTCCTCCCACGTCCCGGCGGCGCCGGGCACGCGCGCCTGGCCGCCGAGCTTGCCCTCGACGCCGACCTCGCGCGCGACCGTCGTGACCTGGTCGGCGAAGGTGGCGAGCGTATCGATCATCGAGTTGATCGTGTCGGCGAGCTCGGCGATCTCGCCCTTGGCCTCGAGGGTGAGCTTGCGGCGCAGGTCGCCGTTGGCCACGGCCGTGACGACGCGCGCGATACCGCGCACCTGGCCGGTGAGGTTGCTCGCCATCGAGTTCACGTTGTCGGTGAGGTCCTTCCAGGTGCCGGCGACCTCTTTCACGTCCGCTTGACCGCCGAGCTTGCCCTCGGTGCCGACCTCGCGGGCGACGCGCGTGACCTCGGCCGCGAACGACCGGAGCTGGTCGACCATGCGGTTGACGGTGTCCTTGAGGTCGAGGATCTCGCCGCGGACGTCGACGCTGATCTTGCGCGAGAGGTCGCCGGCGGCGACCGCCTTGGTGACGTCGGCGATGTTCCGCACCTGGGCGGTGAGGTTGCCGGCCATGAAGTTGACGGAGTCGGTGAGGTCCTTCCAGGTGCCGGCCACGTCCTTGACGTCGGCCTGACCGCCGAGCTTGCCCTCGGTGCCGACCTCGCGGGCGACGCGCGTGACCTCGGCCGCGAACGACCGGAGCTGATCGACCATGCGGTTGACGGTGTCCTTCAGCTCGAGAATCTCGCCGCGGACGTCGACGGTGATCTTGCGCGACAAATCGCCGTTGGCGACGGCGGTGGTGACCTCGGCGATGTTCCTGACCTGGGCGGTGAGGTTACCCGCCATTGAATTGACCGAATCGGTCAAGTCTCTCCAGGTCCCGGCCACGCCGCGGACGTCGGCCTGGCCGCCGAGCTTGCCCTCGGTGCCGACCTCGCGCGCGACGCGCGTGACCTCGGCGGCGAACGAGCTGAGCTGGTCGACCATCGTGTTGGTCGTGTTCTTGAGCTCGAGGATCTCGCCGTTGACGTCGACGGTGATCTTGCGGGAGAGGTCGCCGTTGGCGACGGCGGTGGTGACCTCGGCGATGTTGCGGACCTGCGCGGTGAGGTTGCCGGCCATCGAGTTGACCCAGTCGGTGAGGTCGCGCCACGTGCCGGACACGCCTTCGACACGCGCCTGACCGCCGAGCTTGCCCTCGGTGCCGACCTCGCGGGCGACGCGCGTGACCTCGGCGGCGAACGAGCGGAGCTGGTCGACCATCGTGTTGATGGTGTTCTTGAGCTCGAGCACCTCGCCCCGGACGTCGGCGGTGATCTTGCGGGACAAATCGCCGTTGGCGACCGCGGTGGTGACCTCGGCGATGTTGCGGACCTGGGTGGTGAGGTTGCCGGCCATCGAGTTGACCGAGTCGGTCAGGTCCTTCCAGGTCCCGGCCACGTCGCGGACGTCGGCCTGACCGCCGAGCTTACCCTCGGTGCCGACCTCGCGGGCGACGCGCGTAACCTCGGCGGCGAACGAGCGGAGCTGGTCGACCATCGTGTTGATAGTGTTCTTGAGCTCGAGCACCTCGCCGCGGACGTCCACGGTGATCTTGCGGGACAAATCGCCGTTGGCGACGGCGGTGGTGACCTCGGCGATGTTGCGGACCTGGGCGGTGAGGTTGCCGGCCATCGAGTTGACCGAGTCGGTGAGGTCTTTCCAGGTCCCGGCCACGTCGCGAACGTCGGCCTGGCCGCCGAGCTTACCCTCGGTGCCGACCTCTCGGGCCACGCGCGTTACCTCAGCGGCGAAGGAGCGGAGCTGCTCGACCATCAGGTTGACGGTCTTGGCGGCGCGGAGGAACTCGCCCTCCAGCGGGTGGCCGTCGGCCTCGAGCGCCACGCTCTGGGAGAGGTCGCCCTTCGCGACGGCGCCGATCACGCGCGCGGCCTCGCTGGTGGGCTGCACGAGGCTCGCGACCAGCGAGTTCACGTTCGCGACCGAATCGGCCCACGCGCCGGAGACCGGCCCCACCGACGCGCGCTCCGTGATCTTCCCGTGCCGTCCGATGGCGAGCCGAAGGCGCTCCAGCTCGGAGGCCAGGCGCTGGTTCATCTCGACCACCTCGTTGAATGTATCCGCGACCTTGCCCGCGACGTCAGTCCAGTGGTCGGGCAGCCGCACCGAGAAGTCTCCCTGGCGTACCGCCTTGAGGGCGCTCAGAAAGCGCGGCAGGTCAACGCTGGTCGAGGCCTGTGGGGCACGAGCCATCAGTGACTCCTTCTAAGGACAGGGGATTCCCTCGGCGAAATTCAGGCAATCGCCTGACCCGCCAATCAAAAGCAATATAGATGCCACGGGCTGGAGAACGGGCTATATGACCCAAACCCTGGTTTCTTAAGGTCCGGTTGCCCAACCAACTACCCCCTTTGTAATATCTACCAAGTAGTTATTACACTGCGTCCAGAGTGAGACACCCGACCCTGACATCTATAACGCTGGAGCGTCTATCCGCGTGACATCTATTAGGATAGGGCCGGGCGGCCCCATGTCCGGCCGCCGACCGACAGCCAGGAGGCCAGCCGTGCCGAAGGGATTGACCGTCGTCCTCAACCAGCCTGGAAAGCCGCTCGAGCTCGAGACCCTGCCGACCCCGGAGGTCGAGCCAGGCGGCATCCTCATCAAGAACACCGCCGCTGCCATCTGTGGATCGGACCTCCACTACTGGCGCAATGACGGCAACTACTCTGGGCCCGACATGAGGCGCGTGCCCGGCCACGAGTTCACCGGGGTGGTGGCCAGCCTCGGCAAAGGCGTCACGACGGATTCGCTGCGGCGGACCCTGAAGGAGGGCGATCGCGTCGCGTTTCCGTTCTTCAACCCGTGCAACCGCTGCTACTGGTGCGTGCGCGGCGAGCACCACGTCTGCCCGCACCGCCAGCGGCGAAGCATGCAGTTCACCTTGAACGAGTACCCGTACTGCGACGGCGGCTACGCCGAATACTATTTCCTGCCGCCCGGTCACTACGTCTTCAAGGTGCCCGACATTCTCCCCGACGAGTCGATTCCGCCGGTGAACTGCGCGATGTGCCAGGTGCTGCACGGGCTCGAATATTGCGGCATGCAATTCGGCGACGTCGTCGCGATCCAGGGCGCGGGCGGCCTCGGCATCTACGCGGCGGCCATCGCGGCCGAGAAGGGCGCCTCGAAGGTGATCTCGATCGACAAGCAGCCGGTGCGCCTCGACTTCGCGAAGCAGTGCGGCGCGACCGACGTCATCGACATGAACGAATTCCCGACGCCGGAAGCACGCGTCCAGCGCGTGAAGGATCTCACCGACGGGCGCGGCGCCGACGTGGTGGTCGAGGTCGTCGGCATCGCGGCGGCCACGGTCGAGGGGCTCGACATGGTCCGGCTCGGCGGCAAGTTCGTGGACATCGGCAACATCGTGCCGCAGCCCGTGAGCTTCCCCGCCATCAAGGTGATCTCGCAGCAGATCAAGTGGACGGGGCTCATGCACTACAACCCGTGGATCATGCCGAGCGCGCTCGAGCTCCTGGTGCGGACGCGGGACAAGTATCCGCTCTCGAAGGTGGTCTCGCACAGCTTCCCGCTCGCGGACGTCAACAAGGCATTCGCCTTCGCGGAGTGGCAGGGCAAGAACGCGGGCACGGCCGCGACGCGCGTGATCCTCAAGCCGTAGGGGCGGCGCCGCCGCCCGCCAGCCAGTCGAGGATCTTCGGATTCTCGTCCCGCGGGTAGGTGTGCGAGAGGTCCTCGATCTCGCGATAGACGAGCCGCGCGCCGGCGCACTGCAAGGCGTCGCGCCCGAGGTGTGCCGACGAGACCGGGAACATCCAGTCGAGCGCGCCGTGGATCATGTAGATCGGCCGGCCCGCGGCGTGCTGGAGCCCGTTCCCGGCGAAGAGGAAGGGATGGAGCACGCCGCACGCCGGCGCCAGGTGGGTGAACGGCATCTGCGCGTCCCGGAGGCCGCACAGCAACGCGTACGTCGCGCCGTCGGACATCCCGGTCAGTAGTACGCGCGAGCGGTCGACCGGATAGCGTTCCGCGACCGACTCGACCATCTGTCGCAGGCCTTCCGCGTCGGAATCTTGCAAACCCATGATGGACCAGGTGCGGTCGCGCGACGTCGGCGCCATCAGGAGCACGCCGCGCGAGCGCGCGTCGGCGAGCCAGCTCCAGAGAAAATCGCGCCCGTGGCCGTGGCCGCCGTGCAGTGCCACGACCAGCGGCATCGGCGTCCGGCCGTCGGAATCCTCGGGAACGTAGACCGAGAAGCCGCCTCGCTCGTCGCGCTCGTTGGAGGCGTGCAGCACGCCCACGCGCACCTGGTCGTCGCGCAGCGCGCCGTCGCGCAGGCGCGCGACGAGCGCGTCGTCGTCCCGCCGCGCCGGCTCGAGGAACCAGCGGCTCACCGGCTCGAACGCGGGCGCCAGCGGATAGAGCGTCTCCTGGATCCGGGCGAAGCGTCGGAGTGCGCGATAGAGGTCGATCGGATTGTCGGGCGATCGCGCGGCGTCGACGAACGCGGTGACCAGGTCGACCGTCTGCCGCCCCACGTCGATGAGGCGCTCGCGCATGAACCGCAGATCCTCCGGCCACTCGAGCTTGTCGAGGTCGCGCAGCGGTCCCGCGACGGCCTCGGCGCCCGGCGCGAGCTCAGCGGCCAGACGCGCGGCGACCGGAGGAAAGAAATGGCGCTGGACCCAGGTGACGCGCTCGAGCGTCTCCAGTAGCGGCTGCAGCAGACGGCCGATCGCGCCGATGACTTCGGGAGAGGACGGCATGGCGAGAAGCATCTCACAGAGCCTGTCGCTATGGTGACGCCCCGACGCGAGCGCCGCCGTTCTGGCACCGGGTCGAGGGCCCGAGAGGCCAGGTAGACCGCGACGTTGCCGCGCGATCGACCTGGCACCTCGGGTGCTTCATCTGACCCGCATGGCTCGCCGCTTCCGAGTCTTTGCCGTCGCCGCGGTCGTCTGGATCTCCTCCGCGGCGGGGAGCGCCGCGGCGCCGCTCCGGACCTTCTACGTCGACCCGGCCGGCAACGACTCCGCCGCGGGCTCGATCACGAGCCCCTGGCGCACCTTGCAGAAGGCCGCCGACACCGTGCGGGCCGGCGACCTCGTGATCGTCCGCGCCGGGCACTACGCGGGCCTCTATCTGACGACGAGCGGCACGGCAACCGATCCCATTATCTTCCGCGGCGATCCCGGCGCGATCGTCGACACGCAGAACCCGACGACGCCCGACGGGATCAACCTCGAGGGCGCGAGCTACGTCGTGATCGAGAGCTTCGCGGTGACCGGCGTGCCGCGCGCGGGCATCCGCGCGGTGCTGAACCACCACGTCACGATTCGCGGAAACACCGGCGACCTCAACGGGCGCTGGGGCATCCTCACGGGCTTCAGCGACGACCTGCTGATCGAGAACAACACGATGTCACGCTCGCAGGCCGAGCACGGCATCTACGTCGGCAACAGCGGCACCGGCCCGTGATCCGCCGCAACATCGTGTGGGGCAACAACGCGAACGGCATCCACATGAACGGCGATCTGAGCCAGGGCGGCGACGGTATCATCTCGGGCGCCGTCGTCGAGGGCAACATCGTCCACGACAACGGGGCCGCCGGCGGCTCCGGCATCAACTGCGATGGCGTGCAGAGCTCGATCATCCGCAACAACCTCCTTTACAACAACCACGCCAGCGGCATCTCGCTCTACCAGATCGACGGCGGGCAGCCCGCGCGCGACAACCAGGTGCTCAACAACACGATCGTGATGGCGTCCGACGCGCGCTGGGCGATCAACATCCAGAACGCGAGCACCGGCAACATCGTGCGCAACAACATCCTCTACAACCAGCACTCGTTCCGCGGCAGCGTCGCGATCTCCGCCGACAGCCTGCCCGGCTTCGTGAGCGATACGAACGTCGTCATGGACCGCTTCTCGACCACGGCCGGCGTGACGGCCGTCAGGGCCGCCCACATCACGGAGCTCCGCGCCGCCGTCCTCGGCCTCGAGTAGCGAGCCCCGGCGGCGCCCCGGGGAGGATACCTGAAGTACACTAGGGCCGCGCGCGATCAGGGGTTGGGGGGGAGCGCCTCGCTCCCCCATCTTCAGATCAATACATGCGCCGGGAACTTCGGAAGCGCCACAGAGGGTAGCCGCATGCGATTGAGCCTGGCCTACGAGATGCAGCGGCCCGTGGTCGACGACCACGCGGTCATCAAGGAAACGCTCGAGCAGTGCGTGCTCGCCGACCGCATGGGCTTCGACACCATCTGGTTCGTCGAGCATCACTTCTTGACGAGCTTCTCGATGTCGCCGTGCCCGGAAGTGATCTTCGGCGCGCTGAGCCAGCTGACCAAACGCATCCGCCTGGGGTTCGGCGTCGTGATCCTGCCCTATCACCATCCCGTGCGGGTCGCCGAGCGCGTGGCCATGGTCGATCACATGTCGGGCGGGCGCGTCGAGTTCGGCACCGGACGCTCGGCGCCCTACGAGCAGATGGGAATGGGAATCGATCCGCGCAACACGCGCGCCATGTGGGAAGAATCGCTCCGCATGATTCCGCGGATCTGGGAGGACGGCATGTTCTCCGCGGAAGGCCAGTTCTGGAAGGTGCCGCCGCGCGACGTGCGTCCCAAGCCCTACCAGAAGCCGCACCCGCCGATCTGGGTCGCCGCGCTGCAGCCGGCCACCTACGAGCTCGCCGCCGAGACCGGCATCGGCGTGATGGCGTTGAGCGTGGCGGCGCCGTCGTATCTGGCACCCCATATCAAGCAGTACAAGGAGCGCGTGCGGCACGCCAAGCCGGTGGGGAAGTTCATCAACGACCAGTGGCTGAGCTCCACGATGGCGCTCTGCGACTGGGACGGCAAGGGCGCGCGCGAGCTGGCGGCCAAGTCGCTCAGGACCTTCTTTGGGCCTGATCGGCCGTATCTGAAGGACCAGACCCATCTCTACGAGCAGCTCGTGGCCTCGTGGGGCGGCGTGCCCGAGCACTTGAAGGCGAATTTCGCGCGCTACCTGAAGGGCGAGGGGACGGCGGGCGCGCCCGAGGTGGATCTCTCCGGCGGGTCCGGGCAGATCGCGTCGGCCCTCTGGAACCAGATCGATGCCGACACCCTGGTCGAGCGCGGCGTGCTCGTGGCCGGCGACCCGGAGAGCTGCCTGCGCGGCATCGCGATCCACGAGGAAGCCGGCGTCGACGAGCTGCAGTTCCTGATGGCGACCGAGACGGTGCCTCACGAGAAGGTGATGACGTCGATCGAGATGTTCGGCAAGCACGTCATCCCCGAGCTGAAGAAGAAGTCCGCGGCCGCCGCGACTCCGGCCTGACGAGCCGCGGAGGCACGAGGTGATCAGGGCCAAGGCGGAGGTCGAAGCCCTCACGCCGTACGTGGCGCCGCTCGAGGGGCGCCGGCCGTTCTTGCGGCTCGACTTCAACGAGAGCACGGTCGGGCCGAGCCCGCGGGTGCTCGAGGTGATTCGCAGCCTGCCGCCCGAAGCCTACGCTGCCTATCCGGAGTATGCCGGCCTCAACGCCGCCTACGCCGAGACCGTCGGGGTGCCGGAGCGCCACGTCGAGGCGTTCAACGGCGTCGACGCGGTGATCCGCGCGATCTTCG
>Ga0209376_1000925_pt1 | contig 31376 bp, 34 predicted proteins | sample GraSoiAngelo_134_FD_185891 | JGI IMG/M metagenome (GOLD analysis project Ga0209376, IMG submission 185891) | Grasslands soil microbial communities from the Angelo Coastal Reserve, California, USA - 14_0929_05_30cm (SPAdes) (version 2) | ecosystem: Environmental > Terrestrial > Soil > Grasslands ... | reverse complement strand
GAAAATCTGATAGCTGACGTTTTGGATGGACCCCATTGGAACGGACCGCATGTTGTACCAGTCGTAGGCGCGCGCCTTATCTAGACCCTGTGGGCTCACAATGCCGTCACAGTGACCCGTGGAGTAAGCCGTATCCATAATCGTCGTTTCGTTGTTGTTGCATGTGAAAAGCGGCTGCGTTCCATCGTCAAAATATCGCTCATCAAGGCCGAACACATGGCCGAGTTCATGCGCCACCATCGCGCGCCACCCGTTCGCATTCCAGTCTGTACGCCAAGTATCTAACCAAATGTGGGCTGCCGTGATATAGTAGCCTCCGCGCTCTGCGCTCCCCCATTCATATCGGGTACAGCCATGGGCGCCTGATTCACACGGATACTCGGGGTAATGCGGACGGAACCCTACCTGCCAAGCACAGTTCTCGACAAGTGGGGCTCCGCCCGGAACTGAGAACGCTGTGTTCCAGTCAGCAATAGCTGCTCGAAAAGCAGCGGCTGCGGTCGCATTGAAGTTGCTGTCTATGCAGAAGTTCGCCTGAGTGTGTTCCAACGTCCATTTGCGCATGGCGACTGTGTACTGCGGGAAGCCACTGAGGTCGTACCTGTGTACTAGGTGGGTGATGTGGTCGGCGTTGGCTTCATGAGCAGGTCGAAGAAGAAAGAACGTTATGGCAAGGAAACCAATTAACGCACCTCTACAGGTCACGCGAACGATGCTGCCGGGGTCTGGACTTGTGGTCATCTGGGCTGCTCGGGCCGAAACACTTCCTTCAGCGCAGCAAAGTTCGTTTCGTCTTCGGCAGCTACTTTGTACTCGATAAGCTCGGTGTAGTACTTGATCACCGAGTTTCCGCGCCTGATGTCGAAGTAACTCTTTGGGCCATCGAGGACGGCCCCGGGAGCGTTCTCATTTATGACAAACCCATGCGTAGCGCCCTCGGGCAGGCAAGCGGCGCGTCCCTGGTACTCGATCGGCGAGCACTTCTCGGAATCACTGACGCGAGGGTCATCCACGGACAAGCATGGAGCTTTGCCGCCGACGACAGTGTAGATACACGTGTAGGTCGGCGCCGGGGGGCCGCAGGGCACTGGGCCCGGCGGACAAGGGGCTTCCAGCTGTTCAGCTGTTAGGCAACGGACCTCACCGCTGGGTCCGGCAGGGATGCATGTGCCGGACGGGCTTGCGGGAGGAGGCGTCGCCGTCTCGACCTGCTGAACAGCCTCTTCCTCGCCGCCTGAGCCAGCGATCAGCACGCCGATACCACCGGCGGCTCCCAGCAGCGCAACTCCACCAAAAGCGGCCCAGATGGGCTTAATCACGCGCGTCCCCCTCAAAACGGATCGCTCAGTCTCCAAACATTACATAGTGTGTGTGTGTGTGTGTGTGTCAATGGCTTTTGTCGGGAAAAGGCAATAATTCCAAATTTCACAAGCAGCCTCTGCGGACAACCGCTTCCGATGCCCGCCTGTATGTCCCCGGTTCCTTGTTCCTCCTCCGCCCCCCTGCTATCCTTCCCGCTCGGAGGATTAGACACATGAGGATTAGACACATATGGAACTGATCTGGCTCATTCCGGTGGCCGGCTTGGCCGCGGTTTTCTATGCGGGTTTCCTCACCTGGGACGTCCTGCGACGCGACACCGGGACCCCGGAGATGCAGGACGTCGCTTCCATGATCTTCGAGGGCGCGATGGCTTTCCTGCGAAGGCAATACGGCACTATCGCGCTGCTTGCGGTCGTCACTGCCGTGGTGATTTCGATAGTCGTGGGTGCGGTATCTGACGGTGTCAAGGAGATTATCGCGAGCGCCGGCTCGATCACCTACGGCAAGAAGGAGGTGGGCCAGTGGGAGGAGGGACTCCTCACCGGCATCGCCTTCATCGTCGGCGCCGCCTGCTCGGCCCTCGCCGGCTACATCGGAATGTACATTTCCGTTCGCTCGAACTCGCGCACCGCGTCTGCGGCTACGCGCAGCCTTCGCGAGGCGATCACCGTCTCGCTGCGCGGCGGCGCCGTATCGGGGTTCCTTGTCGTCGCCCTCAGCCTGCTCGGCGTCTCGAGCATCTACTTCATCTACAGCAAAGTGCTCGGCAACTCCGAAGCGATCACCCCCTTCCTCATCGTCGGCTTCGGTTTCGGGGCCAGCTTCGTGGCCCTCTTCGCGCAGCTCGGCGGCGGGATTTACACCAAGGCGGCCGACGTGGGAGCCGACCTCGTCGGCAAAGTCGAGGCGGGCATCCCCGAAGACGACCCCCGCAACGCCGCCGTCGTTGCCGACCTCGTCGGCGATAACGTCGGCGACTGCGCCGGCCGCGGGGCGGACCTCTTCGAATCAATGTCAGCGGAGAACATCGGCGCGATGATCCTCGGCGTCGCTATCTACAAAGTGACCGGCGATCTGCAGTGGGTCGTGTTTCCGCTGGTCCTCCGCTCGTTCGGCATTTTCGCGACTATCGCCGGGCTCACATCGGTGCCTCTGTTCGCGCGCGAGGACGGCCGGCAGGACCCGATGACGCCCCTCAATTACGGCTACTACATCGTCTCCGCCCTATCGGTGATCGGTCTCTTCATCGCGACGATCGTCATGCTCGGCCACGAATGGTACTGGTTCTTCTTTTGTGGGCTGATCGGCATCGGCACGGGAATCGCCTTCGTCTACATCACGCAGTACTACACCTCCGGTGGCTGGCGGCCTGTCCAGGACATCGCCGAAGCCTCTCGCACCGGCCCGGCGACGAACATCATTACGGGCACCGCCGTCGGCATGGAGACCACGGCTGCCACCGCCATCGCCATCGGCATCGCGCTCGTAGCATCGTTCGCGCTGGGGTCGCGGGCCGATATCCCCGGAGTCGGCGGCTTCACGACCGGCGTATTCGGCACCGCCGTCGCCACGATGGGAATGCTGATGTCGGCTGCCTACATCCTCTCGATGGACACCTTCGGACCGATCACGGACAACGCCGGCGGTATCACCGAGATGGCCGGCGCGCCCGAAAGCGCCCGCCACATCACCGACTCGCTGGATTCGGTCGGCAACACCACAAAGGCGCTGACAAAGGGCTATGCCGTTGCGTCAGCCGGACTGGCCGCCTTCCTGCTCTTCAGCGCCTTCCTCGACAAGGTAAAGGAGCGCCTCTCGATTCCACTCAATGAAGGATTGCCGATCGACATATCGAACGTGGACGTCTTCGTTGGAGCCCTTATCGGAGGGATGCTCGTCTTCCTCTTTTCGTCCCTCGCCATACGGGCCGTGAGCTCCGCCGCTCAGGACATCATCCAGGAAGTCCGGCGTCAGTTCCGCGAAGACCCGGGGATCATGGCCGGCACCTCTCGTCCGGACTACGGCCGCGCAGTCGACATCACAGCCCGCGCCGCCCTGCGCAACATGATCGCTCCTGGCATTCTCGCCGTCGGCACCCCGATAGCCGTCGGCCTGATTTTCCGCTATGTCCGCGCTGCCGATTACAACGGACTCCAAGATGCTTCCGGCTGGCTTGCCGTGAGCGGTCTCCTCATGATCGGCACAATCACGGGGATCCTCCTCGCGACCTTCTTCAACAACGTAGGCGGCGCCTGGGACAACGCCAAGAAGTACATCGAGGCCGGCAACCTGAAGACCGAGAGCGCCAACCCCGGAGCGGTCGAGGTGCTGGGCAAGGGTACGGAGGCGCACAAAGCCGCCGTCGTCGGCGACACCGTGGGCGACCCGTTCAAGGACACGGCCGGTCCTTCGCTTCACGTGCTCATCAAGCTGCTGAGCACGATTACGCTGGTTATGGCCCCCCTCTTCATCCCCTAGAGACTCACTCCGCCGTCCTTCCGCCCGGAGAAACGAGCTCCTCGACTCGGCTCGTCATCCTATGTACTTCCTTCGTAAGGTCAAGCAGCTGATGGGACAGCGATAGAAGGTCGTCGTTTTGCTGCTGCTCCAACTGCACGAGTTCCCACTGGTGATCGGCCAGCACCTGCCGCTTCTCGTCCGCGCGATTCTGAGAGATCATCACGAACGTACTCAGGAAAATCGCCTCGAGCGACACGATCATCGTCAACAAGCCGTAGGGGAACGCTTCGATGCCGCTTACGATCCATACCGCGAAGAAGACCGCATGGATATAGACAAAAGGCATCGAGCCTGCGAAGCGTGTGATCAGGTCGGCGATCCGGTTTTGAACGTCTCGCGCGCGTTCCTCCGCTTGTTTAACAAGCGCGGGGTGAAGCGGGCGCCTTACCGCCATTCGCATTGCCATCGAGAACCTCTCCTCTCACTAGCCGTGGCCGTTCTTCAATAGAAACGCCCAGCGTTCCCCGGCAGTCTAGTCGCTCGTCCACGAACGGCCGGCGCTTCCTTGACACGCGTTCCGCGCTGTGTGCTAGCATCGGTCTGGCCTCAGCGATTTGGCGTTCTCAAGCGGTAATGGAGGTCGGTCATGCGGTTTCTCATTGGTCTGCTCCTTGGTGTCGCCATGGGCGCCGCCGTCGGTCTGCTCGTGGCGCCGCAGCCGGGAAGCGAGACCCGGCGCGCCCTGCGCGAGCGCGTCCGGCGTGGCGGAGAGATAGACGACCTAGAGGAGGCGGTCTGACCCCCGGCGCCAGACCGCCTTGGGACCCGGCTCCTGCCACCGGGCGGGTGGAACGAGCTTGAAGGACGTTCCTCAAAAGCTCGTCATCGCCATCACGGATGACGACGAGGCGGATTCGCTTATCGGAAAACTAGTCGATCGCGGTTATCCCGCCACGAAGGTGAGCAGCACGGGCGGATTTCTGCGCAAGGGCAGCGCGACCATCCTATCCGGCGTTGACGCCGAGGACGTCGATCTCGTCCTCAGCATCATCCGGACGGAGTGCCGGGCGCGCACGGAATATCTCCCCGCGCAAGCGACGCCCTTCCCCGACGCCGCCCTACCGCGAGAGCCCATTGAAGTGCGCGTCGGTGGCGCGATCGTGTTCGTGCTACCAGTGGAGCGCTTTCTCAAGACTTAGCGCGGGGTCCCAGCGACAGCGCTGGTTCACTGCCGGCTATCAAATTCGGCGACTTCGCAGCGTGATAGCCTAGCAGGACCACCCAGCCCAGCTATCGGCCTCGTCGCTGCTTCGCTCCTTGGTTCCCATTTCCCCTTTCCTATTTCCCCTGTACGCTATACCGCATGACCCAGCCAAACATGGAAACCTTCGTCTCTCTCTGCAAGCGCCGCGGCTTCGTCTTCCAGTCCTCCGAGATCTACGGCGGCATCGGTGGCTTCTGGGACTACGGCCCCCTCGGCGTCGAGCTCAAGAACAACATCAAGCGCGACTGGTGGCGCTCCATGGTCCAGCTCCGTGACGACGTCGTCGGCATCGAGACGTCGATCATCATGAACCCCCGCGTCTGGGAGGCGAGCGGACACGTCGCCACCTTCGCCGATCCCATGTCCGACTGCAAGGACTGCAAGCGCCGCTTCCGCACTGATGACATCACGACCAACGAAAAAGGAGAGCGGCGCTGCCCGGAATGCGGCGGGGAGCTTACAGAGGCCCGCATGTTTAACCTGATGTTCAAGACCTTCGTCGGCCCCGTCGAAGACGATGCGTCCCAGGTATACCTGCGGCCCGAGACGGCGCAGGGCATGTTTGTGAATTTCGACAACGTGCTCACAACGACCCGCCGCAAGCTGCCATTCGGCATCGCCCAGATCGGCCGCTCCTTCCGTAATGAAATAACCCCCGGAAATTTCATCTTCCGCGACCGCGAGTTCGAGATGATGGAGATGGAGTACTTCGTGATGCCGGGCACCGACGAAGAGTGGCACGAGCGCTGGATCGAGGAGCGCCTCAACTGGTGGACGGACCGCCTCGGCGTGCGCAAGGAAAATCTTCAACTGCGCGAGCATCCCAAGGAAGAACTCTCACACTATTCCAAGCGAACGGTGGACATCGAGTACGACTTCCCGTTCGCTGGTTTCTCCGAGGTCGAAGGCATCGCCAACCGCACGGACTTCGATCTAAAGCAGCACGAACAGCACGCCGGCCGCACACTCCGCTACTTCGACGAGACGACGAACCAGCAGATCATTCCCTACGTCATCGAGCCGGCGATGGGCATCGACCGCTGCTTCCTCACGCTCCTCATCGACGCTTACGCCGAGGAGGAGGTGCGCGGCGAGAAGCGCGTAGTCCTCCGTCTGAAGCCGGAGCTGGCGCCAGTTAAGGTTGCCGTCCTTCCGCTCTCCCGTAACGAACAGCTCGTCCCTCCCGCGCGGCGAGTGTGGGACCTGTTGCGCCCGCACTTCATGACGCAGTACGACGACGCGCAAAGCATCGGCCGCCGCTACCGCCGCCAAGACGAGATCGGCACCCCATTCGGAGTCACTATCGATTTCGAGACGCTCCAGGACGAAGCGGTCACGATTCGCGAACGCGATTCGATGGAGCAGACACGGGCGCCCATCGCGAAGCTGGTGGCGGTGATACGCGACAAGCTGGATCCCGCACCAGCGGAATGAGTCGCTGGAGTGCCGGCAACCCCGTCACCGTCCGCGAGATCTGGCAGGGCAAAGTCTGGACTGTCCGCGCGCTCACGATCGTTCGCGATGAGCCCGATCTGCTGGCGCTGTACCAGCCTGCCGGGGCGCCCTGGAAGCGTCCGCGGAGCCTGGACGGCCGCCTCATTCGGCTACCGGACCAGCCGTGGCAGCTTCACGACGCTGCCCTGACCGAAGACGCCCTTCGCCTGATTCTGCCCGGACAAGGCCACTCAGTACTGCTCATCTGGCGCCAGCGGTGGGACCTGATGTGTTGGTATATCAACCTCGAGGAGCCGTTTCGCCGGACGCCGATCGGGTTCGACTATATGGACCAAACGCTGGACATCGTGGTCGAGCCCGATTTGACCTCGTGGCGCTGGAAAGACGAAGACGAGTTCGAAGAGGCGCTGGCGAAGGGCGTCTACTCGCCCGAGCAGATGCTCGAGATCCGCGCTGAAGGTGAGCGGGCGCTCGCGCAATTGCTAGCCCGAGAGCCGCCGTTCGACGAGCGCTGGGAGGACTGGCGGCCTGATCCCGCATGGCGGCGACCGGAGATCGGCGCGGGCTGGCAAGAGGGCGAGTAGAGAAAGAGACGGCCGATGAGGCCGCCTCGCGAGTTCCGTTTAACCGGGCGTTGCCTATGCCGGAGCCTTGAGTTCGTTTACCTTTGCCCGCGCCGCTTCTGGATCTTTGAACCAGAGCGCATCGATCTCCGTGTACGCCGCCTGGTCCGGCGGCACGTCATCCTCGGCGAAGATGGCGGTCACGGGGCATACGGGCTCGCAAGCACCGCAGTCGATGCATTCATCAGGGTCGATGAACAGCTTACGGTCGACGCCCTCCTCGTAATGGATGCAGTCGACCGGGCAGACTTCAACGCAGGACTTGTCTAAGACATCGATACAGGGGTCAGTGATCACGTAGGTCATGTCAGCACCTCTTCGTGACTTCGCGCGGGGTCAATGGGAACCTTCTTCAGTGGAAAGTGCGCAATTCGCTTTGCCGATGTCAATGTACTGCGGATAGGTTGTAGGGTCAAGGCAATCAGCGCCTCCAGAACTGCCACCACCTCTTGCGATCGCGCCTCGCCGCTGCCGCCTCTCGCTGCTCCTTAATCACCTCTTGGGCGCGCCCCAAAGGCAGATCGCGCCGGAGCATGATGATGTCTCCGGCCAGCTGGGAAGCGTAATCGGGGTCGCCGGCCACCTCCGGAAAAAGCGTGCGCAACCGCTCGTCGAACCCTGGGGCTGTCGAGCGCGGCCGCCTACTCTGCCCCGCCATAGTGTCGAATACTGAGTACATCTTCAGCTCGCTCGCGACCGACGAGAGAGCGGTCGCCAACAGGGTCGTCTGTAACGGAGAGAGCTCGAGGACTGCGGAATCGCCGTTAAGTTGCGTGTCGAGCGCAGGCCGAAGCTCCGTGAGCCCATGCCGGTAGTTGGATAGCGTCTCGCGATCGATCTCGGAGCCGGGCCGCGAGAGGTGGTAAGAGATCGCGAGAGCGACCAGTCGCGCTTGGTGCTGCGGAAGGCGGACCGCGAAGCGGGTCACTCTGATGCGGCGGCCGCGACGGCCGCGTTCTCCCGTACGCGCCGCCGCTTGAGAACGCCTCTCAGATACTGCCCCGTCAAGCTCTCGTCGATATCAGCCACTTCTTCCGGCGTCCCTTCAGCGACGATCTCGCCGCCTCGATCGCCGCCCATCGGCCCGAGGTCGATTATGTGGTCCGCCTGCTTGATGACGTCGAGATGGTGCTCGATGATGAGGACGGTGTTGCCCGCGTCGACCAGCCTGTGCAGTACACCCATGAGCGCGTTCACGTCCTCGAAAGAGAGTCCCGTGGTTGGCTCGTCGAGGATGTAGAGCGTCCGGCCGGTAGCCCGGCGCGACAGCTCCGTCGCGAGCTTCACGCGCTGGGCCTCGCCGCCTGAGAGCGTCGTCGCCGGCTGGCCGATGCGGATGTAGCCGAGCCCAACATCGTGGAGTGTCTGGAGCTTCGTCCGGATGCGCGGGAACGCCTCGAAGAACTGCACGGCCTGCTCGACCGTCATGTCCAGTACCTCCGCGATGTTCTTTCCGCGGAAGTGAATCTCGAGAGCCTCGCGGTTGTAGCGAGCGCCGTGACATACCTCGCAAGGCACCTCGACGTCAGGAAGGAACTGCATCTCGATCTGGATGTAGCCCTCGCCCTGACACGCCTCGCAGCGGCCGCCCTTGACATTGAACGAGAAGCGGCCGGGTTTGTAGCCGCGCAGGCGCGCTTCCGGCACAGAAGCGAACATCTCGCGCATCGGCGTAAAGGTGCCGGTGTAGGTAGCAGGGTTGGAGCGGGGTGTGCGGCCGATCGGGGACTGGTCGATCACAACGACTTTATCCAGCTGTTCGAGGCCCGTGATCGCATCGCATTCGCCGGGCCTGTCGCGCGCGCCGTAAAGTAGCTGCGCAGCCTTTTTCGAGAGGATGTCCGTCACCAGCGTCGACTTGCCTGAACCTGATACCCCGGACACGCAGACGAACCGGCCGAGGGGAATACGGACATCGATGTTCTTGAGATTGTTCGCGCGCGCGCCCTGCACAACGACGGTCTTGCCGTTGCCCGACCGGCGAGCTGACGGAAGCGGGATCTCACGCGCGCCGCTCAAGTACTGGCCCGTAACCGATTCGGGCGTCGTCTCGACATCGCGAATCGAGCCGGCGGAGACAAGGCGGCCGCCCTGCTCGCCGGCGCCGGGGCCGAGGTCGATCAGATAGTCGGCGGCTCGCATCATCGCTTCATCGTGTTCGACGACCAGTACTGTATTCCCCAGGTCACGCAAGCGCTTGAGCGTGGTGATAAGCCGCTCGTCGTCTGCCGGATGGAGACCAACCGAAGGCTCATCGCAGACGTATAGCACTCCCATGAGCGAGGAGCCGATCTGCGTCGCTAGACGAATGCGTTGCGCCTCGCCGCCGGCGAGGGTACCCGTTCGCCGCTCGAGCGTGAGGTAATCGAGTCCGACGTCGCGCAGAAACGTGAGCCGCGAGCGGATCTCCTTCAGAATCTGATATGCGATTGTGCGCTCTCTCTCACTTAGCGGCGAACTGCGGGCCTGCAGACGCTCCACCCAGCCGAGCGCATCATCAATCGAGAACTTCGTCACCGCAGAAATGTTGCGCTCATCCACAGTCACTGCGAGCGATTCGGGCTTGAGACGAGCGCCACCGCAGGCAGGGCAGGGGTTCTCTGCCATGTACTTCTCGATCTCCGTGCGAATGTAGTCGGAGTCGGTCTCTTTGTAGCGACGAGAAAGGTTCGGGATTACCCCCTCGAAAGTCGTGTTCCAGCGGTTGTCGTGCCCGCCCGAACCCGTGTACGTGATCGTGATCTCGCCGCGATCGCCGTAAAGCACATAGTTGAGTTGCTCAGGAGTCAGCTCCTTTATGGGAGCATGGATTGAGAAGCGGTGCTTTCTGGCCAACGCCTCCAACATGCGCATGTACCACGTAGAGACTGTGCTGGTTCGAGCCCAGGGCTGCACAGCGCCTTCCGCGAGCGCGAGATTCTTGTTGGGGATCACCAGCTCCGGATCGAGCTCCATCTTTACGCCCAGACCCGTGCATTCGCGGCAGGCGCCGTGCGGGCTGTTGAAGCTGAAGTTGCGCGGCTCGAGCTCACCAAACGACAGCCCGCAGTCCACGCAGGCGAAATGCTCAGAGTAGGTCCGCTCTTCCTCGGCCTGGCCCTTGGCTTTGTCTTCGAGGAGCTGCACAACCAAGATGCCGGAGCCGAGCCGCAAAGCCGTCTCGACCGAGTCTGTGAGGCGTGAGCGGGCAGAATCGTGCTCGGGCTGCTCCTCGATGATCACGCGGTCGACGACGACGTCAATCGAGTGCATCTTGTAGCGATCGAGTGTTATCTGCTCGTCAAGGTCTCTGACCTGTCCGTCTACGCGGACCCGCACGAACCCGGCCTTTCTCGCGTCCTCGAATACCTTGTGGTACTCACCCTTGCGGTCGCGGACGATGGGGGCGAGCACCATCAATCGCCTGCCCGGCGGCAGTTCAAGCACCGAGTCGACAATCTGCTGGACGGTCTGGCGCTGGATCGGCTTCCCGCACTGCGGGCAATGCGGCCGGCCGGCGCGAGCGTACAGAAGCCGAAGGTAGTCGTAGATCTCGGTCTGGGTAGCGACAGTCGAGCGCGGATTGCGCGAGGCGCCTTTCTGGTCGATGGAAATGGCCGGTGACAGGCCCTCAATGTGGTCGACGTCGGGCTTTTCCATCAGCCCAAGGAACTGGCGCGCGTAGGCAGAGAGGCTCTCCACGTACCGGCGCTGCCCTTCGGCGTAAATCGTGTCGAAGGCAAGCGAAGACTTGCCGGACCCGGAGACGCCTGTTATGACGACCAGCTTCTCGCGAGGAATCTGGACGTCGATATTCTTGAGGTTATGCTCGCGGGCACCGCGAACGATGATGAAGTCGTGAGGCATAGTGTGCTTGCTGCTGGGCGTTCACTAGTATTGTATCCGGTCAGCGCAAATTAGAACAACCGTTTTAGAACTCCAGCTAAGCGCCCGGCGATGGCAGCATTTATGTAAATATCAAGTAAATACAGCAGCACCACGCCTTGAACGCCGGTAACGTCAATTCGTTCGGGCGCGTCCGAATTATTGGAGACAGTGTAACAAGAGTAATGCCCTGTAGAGGGACGAAAGCGACAATGGTAGGCGGACAACCTTCAGAAGAGCCCGCAGCGGAAAACGCGGAAGAATCACTCTCAATATCCGAGACGCGTTCCTTTCGGCTGCTCCGCTGGGCGGTGGCGCTACCGGTTGCTGCCGCGGCTAGCGCGGTGTCTGCCTTCATGCTCCCCTCCGAGATCATTTTCGCGGTTCTTACGGGCGAGGTAGCGTTGTTGGGTATCGCGGGCATAATTGTGGAGATCGCCCTGTACCGGACCGAGCGACGCCTTACGCACGAACGGAAACAGGTACGCACTCAATGGTTGAATCAGCGTGCCGAGTTACTTGACGTCGCCACACGCGATGAGCTTACCCAGCTGCAAAACCGCCGGTTCTACTACGAGCGGCTCTCCGCCGAGCTTAGGCGGGCCGAGACCAAGAGTGAGCCGCTCTCGATACTGATGATCGATGTCGACGATCTCAAGGCGATCAACGACGAATTCGGCCACCTGGTGGGAGACAAAGTGCTTCGCAGCTTCGCACGGATCCTGAATAGCTCCTCAGGGGACGGTCATGTCACCGCACGCCTGGGCGGGGATGAATTTGCCGTGATCATGCCCGGCGCCGACCGGCGCGAGGCCGAGCTGTTCTCACTTCAACTCTGGCAGAAGTTAGCGGACACACCGATCTGTGAGACGGAACACGCGAGCATATACCTAGGCGTTTCGATCGGCAGCAGCGGCTATCCCTGGGGTGGCAGCACAGTTGAAGAGATTACCCACTGGGCAGACACGAAGCTTTACGCCAACAAATTGGAGCGCAAGGGATTCAAGCAGGGACGCGGCGACAGGCGTGACGACCGGCTGGCCGCCGCGGTGGTCGAGGTCCTCTCCACCGCTCTGGACGTGCGCGACAAGATGACCCATCGCCACGCTCGCCGGGTAGCCCGAACAGCAGCAGAGGTAGCGCGCTTTATGCAACTTTCGAGCGAGAACGTGTCCGAAATCGAATACGCGGCAGCGCTCCACGACATCGGCAAGATCGGCGTCGCCGACAGCATCCTTCGCAAGTCCGCGTCCTTAGATGCCGATGAGTGGAAAGAGATGCGCCGTCACTCGGAACTTGGCTACCAGATCCTAAAGGGAATCGATTTTTTCCAGAACGCGGCTGAGATTGTCTACGCACACCATGAGCACTTCGACGGGACCGGTTACCCGCGCGGGCTCGTCGGTGAGGAGATACCTTTGGGCGCACGGGTCTTCGCCGTCGTTGATGCCTATGACGCAATGACCTCGCGCAGGCCTTATCGCGATGCCATACTGCGCGACGAAGCGCTTACTGAAATCGCCGGCTACTCCGGCACCCAGTTCGACCCGAAGGTCGTACAAGCCTTTCTGATGGTGATCCGCCGCAGCCCGGATGGCTTCTACGAAGAGAACGAGGACGAAGCAGTCTTCGGTCCACGCATCTCTGCACCAGAAGTGCGGCGCACGCCGGGCGCGCAGACGCTGGTAACACGCTGAGCCAGCCTTTCTACGCGCCCTGGCAGGCCCACCGGAGCCGATTGGGCGGGAAATGACGGTGCTACAATTGGCCCGTTCGCTCGCTGTTCTTAGGAGGCTCAGATGGACTGGCGCTCTCAGATCGGCGACAAGTTCACGTCAGCGGCAGAGGCGGTCAAAATAGTTGAATCAGGGCACCGTGTGGGCGTCGCACCCTTCACCTGCACGCCGTTTACGCTCTGCGAAGCGCTGTATGCACGTGGGAGCCACCTGAATGGTGTAGAAGTCGAACATGCGGCGGGACTGTTCGCGTGGCTGCGGCCCGGTGAAGAGAACGGGTTCGCCGTCCGCGATAACTACGCCACGCCACTGAACCGTGAAATGGTGCAAGCCGGCAAGGTCGACTACTTGCCAATCGGCCGCTGGCGCGCAGACGAAGTTGCGCCCGGGTACGACCGCCCTCTCGATGTTTTCATGGTCCCGCTCTCTCCGCCCGACAAGCAGGGCTACTGCAGCTTCGGCCCCGGCGTCTGGATATCGAAGCGGTTGGCGCAAGGCGCCAGCAGCGTGATCGCCGAAGTGCACGAGAACTTCATCCGCACAGGAGGGGACAACTTCATCCACGTTGGGGAGGTCGACCTCTTCTGCGAGGCGGCGCGGCCAACCGGAAACCTGCCGATACCTCCTCGCACCGATGAGGAGACTCTCGTTGTCGAGGTGGCCTGCACGCTTGTCGCTTCGGAACTTGTGCATGACCGGGACACCGTGCAGATGGGAGTGGGGACAGTGTCGAGCGCGCTTGGGCTCTACCTTGGCGAGAAGCATGATCTAGGCGTCCAGACGGAGTTGATCACCGGCGGCATCGCCAATCTCGTGCGCAACGGCGTGGTCACCGGTAAATACAAGACGCTCCACCGTGAGAAGGTTGTTGGCAGTGCGCTTGTGGCCCTCGACGAAGAAGAGATGCGGCTCATCGACGGCAACCCGGTCTTTGAACTCTACGACTTCGGATACACGGATGACGTGCGGTTGCTACTCCAGCAAGACAATCTCGTCGCGGTCAATAATGCTCTGCTGGTGGACCTGACAGGGCAGATCGCCTCCGAGTCGATCGGGCACAAGGTGTGGACGGGCGTCGGCGGGCAAACAGCCTTCATGATCGCAGCCCAGTACTCACGCGGAGGGCGATCGATCATTGTGCTCCCATCAAGTCACCTGATCGACAGCGAACGGGTCACGCGAATCGTACCGCTCCTTCCCGAGGGCACATTGGTGACTGTGCCGCGCACTCTCGTGGACTACGTCGTCACGGAACACGGTATCGCCTCGCTGCGCGGCAAGACGGTGCGCGAACGTATCGGCGAGCTGATCGGCGTGGCGCATCCCGACTTTAGAGGGGAGCTGAAGTCAGAAGCGAAAAGACTTTACGGAATTTCGGTATAGTCGTCGGGATTCGCTCCGAGAGATCCCCCAACGGCGCCTACTTGGGCAGGCGTTCCTCGAACTCGCGAAGGCGGTCCTCGAGCTGGCGCTGAGCGTAGGCCATCGTGTAGTCGCCGCGGGTGCGCTCCAGGATGCCCCTCATCGCGTCTGCCGTACGTCTCAGGCCCGATGTAACCGCCTCTGGGTAGTCCATCGTCACAAGCACGTCATAGATATCTCCCATCGCCGCCAGACAGTCCTCGCAGTGCTCGATATCGCCGGCGCGGAGTGAATCGAGCAGATGGCGGCGCAGCTCGCCGACAGTCTCGCCGAGGCCGTTGAGATAAGAACCGGCCATGACTCCAAGGGCGGCCGGAGCGGGCAGAGGACGCCCGGCGATGAGAGCAAGCGAGCAGTGCGCCTCCGCGAACTCCTTTTGTGCGTCATGGACGAAGCCGGCGTGGAAGATGTCTGGGTGCTCCGCAAGAGCGGTTTCCGTTTGCTGGAGGTTCGTCTTCGCCTTCGCCAGCAGCCCTTCGGCCGCGTCGAATTCGCGGCGGTGCACCGCACGGATTGCGTTGGCCGACAAGCGAATCACTTCTCGCGTAAGTGCCAAAGCCTGCTCGCGCGCCTGATGCTTGGCGTCGAGGTGAGCGCGCATCTCTTCGCCGATTGCGTTCAGGCCGTCGGTATTCATCAACTAGGCCACGGTTCCCAATAATCGTAGCACTGTGAACAGGTGCCGGAGAGCCAATCAACGGCGGTGATCGACGCAGCAGCCGCTTTTTCACCGTCGAACCGCCACCCGGCGCCATTGTGATGGAAGTAGAACACGTGAGCCTCGCGAAACGGTTCACTTACACTGTAGCCCGTGCTCGGGTATTGGTTGGTAATGGAAGTGGTAATGACCTCATAGGCCCTTCCATCCTGCCGAGCCATTGACCCAAGTGCAAAGAGCCGCAAGGCTCCGGTGCCATATTCATCAGACAGCTCGGGTCGGCTTGCCTCGCGATACCGGGACAAATTCATGGCATAGTCCTCATCCGAAAAGATACCGCCGGCATCAGATCTCCACGCAGAACCCGGTATCCCAGAACGGACTTCTCCGGCAGCCACACCGCTGCACGGCCCTGCCTGCTCGATGCCTTCACAGGTGACAGAGACCCGGTCTGCACGATCGACGACAAATCCGGTGTCACCTGATGCGAGAGCGTACATTAACAAGGGGGCGAACTCCCGAAAGCCGCCGAATAGTTCCGGAGCGTCACCGAATGTTGGCCCTAGAGTGGCCGTCGCGCGAATAGTGACTGTAGCGTCGGCGAAGGCCGGAGCAGACGACCCTGAGTTCAGCCCTGTTGGTGACGTAGTGGGGGCATCACTAATTGCCTCCTCGTCGTCGCCGCACGCGGCGAGTATCGGGAGCACTACCAGACTCGCGGGCACCAACCACTTCATGTGATTCGTCGCGCGCCTACAGATCCTTCACCGGCTCAGGGAAATCACCCTCGCGCGCCGCATCGATCATCTCACGCGCCTCCTGCGGCATGTCGATTCCGAACTCATCGAACTTGCGCTCCGCCCAGCGCCCTATCTGACGCGGGTCCTTGTAGTCTTCCAACCGCTTGGGTTCAGCTCCATAGTCGCGCAGGATGTCGGCCTCCGACTTGTGATAGGCGAACCGTGAGAGCGACCGCTCCAGTTTGCCCGAGCCACAGTGCCTGCATTCGGTATCGACAGACGAATTTACGGTCCGCGCGAAGACGCTGCTCAGGCGGCCGCACTCGCTGCACTTGTACTCATAGATGGGCATCGCTTTAGAAGATAAGATCCAGCAAGTCTCGAGGACTGTTCTCCAACCGAAGCGGCGGCTCGTGGCAGCCCAACGCGCAATGACTATGCCATTGATCGTATCCGTATGCCCGGGGCACGAACATGGGAAAGAAAAGCAAAGCTGCAGCGGCAACAAGCACAAGGAGGGGTAGGTACCGCGAGATTATTGGCAAAGCGGGATTGCGCAACCAATGCCGCGTACTTCTCGTCGGCGCGCCGGTCGCGACTTCACTCCACGCCCGCGAATTCATCCTCATCTCCTCCCTCGCCGAAGTCGTCTGGCATCTCGCCTGCCTCCATGCGCTCGAGGTCAGCCTCAATGCCGGCGTCGAGCGGCTCGCCCATCTGGCGGCTCATCTTGCGCACCCAACGTGCCATCGAGCGCGGGTCGTTTTCGTCTACGTCTCCAAGGCTGGTCTCGTCGAAGCCGTCGAGCGAGTCGCCCTCGGTACGGTGGACGGCCACGCGGGACATCAACCGAGAGAGGTGGCTCGATCCGCAGTGCTCGCAGGCGGCGCCGGCCGGCGCTCCGATGCTTCGCGTGAAGACCGAAGTTCGGCGGCGACAGGCGTTGCAGCGGAACTCGTAGATCGGCACCCCTTACCAGCCTTCCGCCAGGCGCCGGCGTTGTATCTCGTCGCGTGCGGAGCAGGCGTGCAGATACGGGCAGTGGCCGCAGTGCTGTCCGACATTCGGTGGGAAATCGGTTATCGATTGCATTTGTTTGACGGCCTCGAGAAGTTCCGAATGAGAGAGCCTTCTTTGTTCGTCGCTGAAGTCTTCCATCCAGGTATCGCCGTCGTCCAGGTGCCAGAACGAGGTCTTCGTAACCGGTTTGCCCAGACTTTTCTCGGCCATTATAGCGTAGAGCCGTAGCTGCTTCGCATCTACCTCGTCCGCATGCGAGCCGGTCTTATAATCGATCACGTGAAGTGTTCCAGCGGCTTCTTCATCGATACGATCGACGCGCCCGAACAGGGTTACCTGCGGCGCAACCTCAACCTGGAAGTAGGGCTCTACCAAAAGCGGCCGGGCCGACAGATCGTGTTGCTGGGCGAACATTCTCAGCTGCGCGAGCGACTTATCGCGCAGCTTTTCGACTCCTTTCATACGGCGGTATCGGGGTGAAAGCGCTTCCCATCCGTCCTCAAACATCCGAACCAACCGCTGTTCATCCCTCTCCGCCATTGGCACTTTGGAGAAGAAATCGCAGAGGACGCGGTGCAGCAGCGACCCGGCTGTGTCCTGCGGTCTTAGCTTGGCCGGTACGCGATCCAGGTACTGGTAGCGATAGCGCAGGCGGCAAGTATCAAACACGCGAATGCGCAGCGGAGAGAAGCGGGGCACGGAGCTGACTGATTTCGATATCTGTGACATGAATCACGGTTCTAGATATTGGCTGACGTCCGACTCTATGGTAATGTTGCCACAAATCTATTAGAGTAGAGGTAGGACTTGCCGATGGGGCTCGGTAGGACCGCAGGCGCTGCTGCAAATAGCACCCTCCGCACTCATCTCCACACCACCATGACGAAGATCACTTACGCGTTGAACCCAGTCCTCAAGTGGCGACCCGGCCCGAAGGACGGCGCTGAGGTGCTTCTGCTCGCTCTGGCGCTGCCCATCTACTACCTCGTCCGCGGCCAGGTCACCCAGCGTGTGAGTGAGGCAGTTGACCGCGGAGTTGGTATTGTGCACTTCGAGCAGAGCCTCGGCATCTTCTGGGAGCCTGATCTTCAGCGGGCCATTCTGGATTACCACTGGTTCGTGGATGGACTGAACTACTTCTATCTCTTCGGCCACCTGCCCGTTATCGGCGCGCTAGCGGTCTGGCTCTATTTCTGGCATCGACCTCAGTACCTTCTCATGCGAAACGCCTTTCTCATCTCAGGCGCAATCGCTCTCGTGTTCTATATTAACTTCCCGACCGCGCCTCCGCGCCTGCTGCCAGACCATCTCGGCTTTCACTTAACCGATACGGTCTTCGACCAGTACAACACCGGGAGGCCGTACACGTTTGGAGGTTTCGTAAACGAGTATGCCGCTTTCCCGAGCATGCACTTCGGCTGGAACATGCTCGTGGGGCTGGCCGTGTGGCTGGCGACCAAAAATCCATTCATTCGCGCTTTTGCCGTGCTGATGCCTTTCGGAATGTTTACTGACATAATCCTTACTGCGAACCATTACCTGTTAGACCCGATAGCCGCCATCCCGGTTGTTGCGCTCGGTCTCGCAATCACGCTGGGCGGGAGGTGGCTGGTACTGCGAGTGCTGTCACCGGAGAGCAAATCCGCCAGGGAGCACGGGTGGGTGAGCTGGGTGTACTGGTTGGTAGCAATCGACGAAGCGAGCGTCCGGCAGCAACAGCAGCGAGCGCCACAACCTGCCTGATCACACCATATGATGGCGATCGCCTGGAGCGACGCTGGTGCAAGTTAAGAATCTTCTAAGCGCAGTCCCCCGCATTCTCTTCACGAACGCTCCACTCGACGCGCAACTGATCGTCACCCGTCGCTGCAACCTGAGCTGCGGTTACTGCTCCGAATACGACAACTTCTCGGAACCCGTGCCGGCGGATATGCTCAAGCAGCGAATCGATGCTCTGCATAGCCTGCATTCTGCGAATATCACGATGCTCGGGGGAGAGCCGCTGATGCATCCGGACATTGCCGAGCTCGTCGCATACGCTGGCCGGAAATCGAACACGAGCGTCGTAACCAACGGTTTCCTCTTGCGCAACGGGGTAATCGAGTCGCTCAACGAGGCCGGCCTGAACAACTTGACGGTCAGCATCGATACCCTTCAGGCAGACCCCACACGATACATTCAGAAATCGCTCCGTTCTCTGCGAACGCGGCTGGAGCGGCTGAAAAGGCTTGCGCGCTTCGACGTACACGTGACAGCGGTCCTCTGCGAATCGTCGGTAGATGATTTCAGGCAACTGGTGCGCGAGATAGAGGCTTTTGGGTTCCGCATGTCGATCAATCTGATCCACAACGCGAAAGGCTACGTGACTATCAGCGGGCAGCCGTATCTCGAGTTGTACGAGGAGTTCTATCGCGACGGCAAACCGTTCACGTACCTCGATTATGAGTACGGCAAGAAGCTGCTTCAAGGCGAACGGCCGGACTGGAAGTGCCGCGCAGGTGCTCGCTACCTCTACGTAGACGAGTTCGGCAATGTTCAGCTCTGCGCATCGCAGCTCGGCAGGCTGGGGAAGTCGATCGATGAGTACACAGCAGCCGACCTCAGCGAGCAGGCGAGAAGCCATAAGGACTGCGAAGAGGGATGCTCCGTTGGTTGCGCCTACCGTTGCTCGCTAGTGGACAACGACAAGCCGCAGTTCGTGAGAGCCGTTCTGAAGGGCTTCGTCAAGGGGACCTTACGCGACAACAGCCGCCGACCGCTACCGGCGAACGTTCAGGCCGGGCCGGCACTGGGCGACAAATAACGTCAGTCCGCCCAGACGGCGCCTTCGATGTGCTCCAGAGAAAGCAAGCGCCCGCTCGGTTCGAAATCGACGGCGATGACGTCGATCCGACGCCGCTCCGGTAAGCCATCGTCCGTTTGGCCGTAAGCTTCGGCGAGGCCAACCAGGCGCCGCCGCTTGGCCGGTGTTAACGATTCGCTCGCCGTTCCCATGGCCCCGCCGCGCCGGCAACGGACCTCGATGAAGGCGAGCAGGTCGCCAAGCTCCGCCACGATATCGATCTCGCCCTCTCGGAAGCGAAAGTTGCGCTCCCGAATGCGATAACCCTTGGCCAGCAGATGTTGGACGGCTAAGCGCTCGCCGAGGTCACCGAGCGCACGGCGGGACGGCGGCACCTAATACGCGCCCTGCTTCTCGAAGATGCGGCGAGGATTGTCAACGGTCATTGCGTGAATTTGGTCTTCAGTCACGCCTGCCGCGAGAAGGGCGGGCAGAACATGGTCCGGAATGTGGTTGAAGTGCCAGTTCGGGACGATCTTTTCCCTTAGCGGCGGGTCCACCCAACCAAAATAGCAAGCGGCGTCGTGCGATAAGACCATCTTCTCGGCATAGCCCATTCCGCACATCTTCGCGATCGTCGCAACCCGCTTCTCATTCTCGAGGAAGATATCGATGCCAAAGCGGTCCATGCCGATATAGCTTCCCCGTTCACAGAGCTTCCTGAGATAGTTCGTATCCTCCGTGTCTCCGCTGTGCCCGATGACCACCCGAGAGAGATCGACTCCCTCGCTCTCAAAAACGTCCTGTTGCTTGAGACCCACCTCGCTGGCGGCGTGCGTATGCGTGGAGATAGGAACGCCGGTCGCCCGGTGGGCCTTTGCGGATGCCCGGAGAATCCGCTCGACATCCTGTGTCACGCCCGGCTCGTCCGTCGCGCACTTGATGATTCCCGCTCTGACGCCGGTGTCCATGATCCCATCCTGGATGTCCTTGATGAACAGCTCAGCGATGTAATCGACGCTCCGGCCGGTGGTCGAGCGGAAATGGTGTGGTACCTCCCAGTAAATTCCGGTGGCCACGATGACTTGCATTCCGCTGCGCGCGACCACGTCCTTCACAAGAGGGATGTCCCGCCAGTCGCCGGGTGTTAAGTCCACGAGGGTATCGACGCCACGCTCCATGACGTCTTTGAGCTTCGCCGCCGCCTTATCGATTTCCGCCTCCCGGTCGACAATCGGGAAGTTTTCCTTAACGCCGGGCGACTCTACGATGATGTGCTCGTGCATCAGCGTGAATCCGAGGTCGGCGGTATCGATGGGGCCGGCTACGGCATATACAGTCGGCATGGGGGCGCTCCTTCAGATATCAGCGCCGATTATAGCGGAATCCCGCCGGCGACCATCTCCTTCACCGGGGAGAAAGAGCGGCGGTGGAGGCGGCAGGGGCCAAGCCTGTCCAGTGCCGCGAAGTGTTCCCGAGTTGCGTAGCCTTTGTTGGTGTGGAAGCCGTAGCCGGGATGCGACTCGTGGTTGTGCTCCATCACACGGTCCCGCGCCACCTTGGCGATGATGGAGGCGCAGGCGATTGAGAGCGACTTCTCATCACCGTCGATGATCGGCGTTTGAGGCAAGCGGCAAGCAGGCAGGCGAAAGGCATCGATTAGGAGGTGCTGGGGTGGCGCGCCGAGTTCGGCGAGGGCACCAAGCATCGCCTGGCGCGACGCCTCGGCGATGCCGATGCGGTCTATTGCCGAAACCGAGACGAAGGCGACGCCAGCAGCAAATGCGAACTCCCAGATGTATTCGGCCAGCTCTTCACGCGCGGCAGGAAGCAGTTGTTTGCTATCGCGTACACGCGACAACCAGCGAAAACGGCCGGTTATCCGAGGCAGCTGGGGAAGAATGACCGCGCCCGCCGCTACCGGCCCTGCCAGCGGCCCGCGGCCGACTTCGTCGATTCCGGCGATGAGCCCGACGCCTGCTCCCCAAAGGGCGCGTTCCGCAGCGAGATCGGGTGCGCGCATGGCGTTGACCTCATGCTAGGCGCGAGATCCGGTGGAGTCAATAGAGCTAAGCTGATTATCATTTGCTGCCTTGACGGGCAATTCGCCCCGGCATAACGTGTGCTCAACCGGGAAGGCAGTTACAGGAGGGAATGATGCCCATTGTTCGCATCGAAATGTGGACCGGACGGACCGTCGCGCAGAAGAAGGAGCTGGCACGGGTCGTGACAGACGCTATGGTCAACATCGCTCATACGACGGCGGACGCTACGATCGTCGTGTTCGAAGACATCGCGAAGGACAATTGGGCCCAGGCCGGGGTGCTTGCTTCAGACGAAGCCTGATCGCCGGTTGTAACTCACGGCCACCCGAGCCCGTCCCATTCAGTATGAGGGCAGGGCGGCCCTCGTATGCTATAATCGAGCCAGATACGGGTAGGCCTCAGGCCTGCCCAATCGCGTCTCAGGAAGGGTATTTATGTACGGACGCTGGTTGCGGAACAGCTTTATCTACCTTCTGATTCTGGTGGCAATAGTTGCCATTGTCTTCACGGTATTCCAGGGGGGCGGATCAGGAAGGGTAAAGCAGGAGCTTCCTGAATTCATCCAAGCGGTGAAGGACAATAAAGCCACTGACATCAAGGTCGATGATACGAATGTTACTTACAAGCTTACGGATGACCCCGAACACGGATACAAGACAGAACTAGAGAAGGGCGATACGCTCCGTAAGGTCCTGGTCGACGCCAACATTACGGACCTCCCCCAGTACGAGATCAAGGACCCGAGTCCCTGGACCAACTACCTCGGTCTGCTCATCAACTTCCTGCCGATCATCATCATCCTGGCGATCGTTTTCTTCTTCCTAAGGCAAGCCCAGGGCTCCAACAATCAGGCCCTCAACTTTGGCAAGAGCCGCGCCCGAATGTTCAGCGGTACGCGCCCAAGCGTGACGTTCCTCGACGTTGCGGGCGTAGATGAAGCCAAGGAAGAGCTGAAGGAAGTGGTCGAGTTCTTGAAGTACCCGGAGAAATTCGCGGCGCTCGGCGCCCGGATTCCGAAGGGTGTACTCCTCGTCGGGCCTCCAGGGACAGGCAAGACACTTCTCGCCAAGGCGGTCGCCGGCGAGGCGGGAGTGCCGTTCTTCTCGATCAGCGGCTCCGAATTCGTGGAGATGTTTGTAGGTGTTGGCGCCTCGCGTGTACGGGATCTGTTCGATCAGGCCAAGCGAAACTCGCCGTGTATCGTGTTCATCGATGAGATCGACGCGGTCGGCCGTCACCGTGGCGCCGGGCTCGGCGGCAGCCATGACGAGCGCGAGCAGACACTAAACCAGATCCTCGTCGAGATGGACGGCTTCGATACGAATACAAACGTCATAGTCGTGGCGGCGACCAACCGCCCGGACATCCTTGACCCAGCCCTTCTGCGCCCGGGACGCTTCGACCGACAGGTCGTTCTCGACCAGCCGGATATTCGCGGGCGTAAGGCGATCCTCGAGGTACACGCAAAAGGCAAGCCACTGGATGGGGACGTCAGTCTGGAGGTGCTGGCCAAGCAAACGCCTGGCTTCTCAGGGGCGGACTTGGCGAACTTGATCAATGAAGGCGCTATTCTCGCTGCGCGCCGCGGTAAGAAGAAAATCCAGATGCCGGAGTTCAATGAGGCGGTGGACCGGGTGATCGCGGGGCCAGAGCGCAAGAGCCGCGTTATTAGCCAAAAAGAGAAGGAGATTATCGCCTACCATGAGGCTGGACACGCCCTGGTTGGCCACGTCCTGCCGAACGCCGACCCGCCGTACAAGATCAGCATCATCGCGCGCGGTATGGCCGGAGGTTTCACTCGTTTTCTGCCCGAGGAAGACCGCCACTTCTACAGTCGTAGCCAGCTCATAGACCGTCTTTCGGCGGGCCTGGGCGGTCTCGTCGCTGAGGAGCTTGTATTCGGCGAGAGCACGACCGGCCCACAGAACGACCTCGAGCACGCGACTCGTCTTGCGCGTCAGATGGTCACGCAGTGGGGGATGAGCGATCGACTTGGCCCTCGCACGTTCGGCCGCAAGGAAGAGCTTGTTTTCTTGGGTCGGGAAATCTCGGAGCAACGCAACTACAGCGAGAAGGTCGCCGAGGAGATCGACGAGGAGGTCCGGCAGATCATCGATAAGGCTTACCAGACGTCCAAGAAGCTGCTGACCGATAACCGCGACCGGCTGAACGCCATAGTCGGCGTGCTTCTCGAGGAAGAGACCATCGAGGGAGACCCGTTGACCGCACTTCTCTCAGGCAAGACCCCGGAAGACTCAACTCCTGGCCCGAAGCCTGAGGAGCCGACGGCACCTCAGGAGAGCGGGGAGCGGAAGAAGGGCGTCAGCCAACCGAAGCCCGGTCTGGCCTGGGAGCCTCAGTCCCGGCTCGAGAATCCAAGCAGCGGCTAACCACCCCGCTCGCTGGACAGAGCTGTTTACGGCGACTAGAATCGAACTCTGGGCCTGTTACACGGCCCGGCGACAGCGCAGCCATGGAGGAATCCCATTTACGCCGTAATTAGAACTGGTGGCCGACAATATCGCGTTGAGACCGATCAGGCCCTCGACGTTGACAGGCTGACCGCCGAAGCGGGAGCCATGGTCGAGTTCAGTGATGTGTTGCTGGTGGATGACGCCGGCGAAATACAGCTGGGAACGCCTTTTGTGGAAGGCGCGCGTGTTGTCGCAGAAGTCATCGAACAGGGCAGAGACGCGAAGATACTCGTCTTCAAATATAAGAACAAGACCCGCTACCGGCGGCGAAAGGGACACCGTCAGGCATACACCCGGGTGGCTGTTCGTCAAATTCTGACCGGCGGGCAACAGGCAGCGGAGGCGGAGAAGCCGGTCCGCAGGCTCCGCCGGCGATCAACGACGGAGAAGAGTGACGAGCCAGCCGCGGCCGAGGATGCGCCGATTATGGAAGAGACGCCCTCGCTGGCAGTGACCGCGGCAACGATCGAAGAAGGCCCGGCAAGGCCGCGCCGCGCAGCCCGCACCCGGAAGGCCGGGGAGCCATCGACCGGGATGGCAGGTGAGCCGTCAGCGGGGACTGAGGCGAAGCCCGCGAGGCGACCTCGACCTCAGAAACGAGAGAGTGGAGAATAGGCCGACATGGCACACAAGAAAAGTGGCGGTAGCGCGAAAAACGGGCGCGATTCCCAATCCAAGCGACTTGGTGTGAAGCGCTTCGACGGAGAATTGGTTCTGGCCGGCACTATCATCGTGCGGCAGCGCGGCACACGCGTGCACCCTGGTGTAAACGTGGGGATGGGCCGCGACCACACCATTTTCGCTATCACCGAAGGCAAGGTGAAGTTCGCGCCGTATAATAAAGAGGGGCGAAAGAAAGTTAGTATCGTCCCGAGCGAGTAAGGAATAATGAAGGCAAAAATTCATCCAGAGTACGTGCAGGCCACCGTGCATTGTGCTTCCTGTGGCACTACGTGGGAGACGCGCGCCACAAAACCGGATCTGCGCGTGGAGGTCTGCAGCAACTGCCACCCGTTCTTCACCGGCGAGCATCGAATCGTCGATACTGCCGGCCGAGTGGAGCGCTTCAAGCGCCGCTACGGCATGAAGTAGGAACGCAGGAACAGGTCACGATTTCGGGCCGGGGCCATCTCCGGCCCGATTCTTGTAAACCGGTGCGAAATGGCTGAACGGCGGATCTACTACGGAGGCCAAGCGGTCATCGAGGGTGTGATGATCCGCGGCCCCAGCAGCATGGCTATCGCGTGTCGTAAGCCGAACGGCCAGATCATCGTGCGCGGGCAGACGCTGGGTGGCGCTTACACGGGCCCGTTGCGCCGGCTACCACTCGTAAGGGGCGTGATCGTCATGTGGGAGACGCTCGCGCTCGGCATTCGAGGCCTCGTGTTCTCATCGAACGTGGCGATGGGTCAGGAGGACAACGAGATCAACTCACGCGCCCTGTGGGCTACGGCCTTCGCCTCGCTGGCGTTGATCGCCGTGATCTTCTTTGCCGGACCATTACTTCTGGCGGACTGGCTCGAGAGCCTGGTGCACAGCCATTGGCTTGTCATCCTGATAGAGGGCGCGATCAGGCTCGGTGTCGTAGTTGGATACATGGCGGCAATCGGACTGCTGCCGGACGTCCGGCGTATCTACGCTTATCACGGGGCCGAACACAAAACCATCCACGCGCTCGAAAACGGAGATCCTCTCGAGCCACGGGTGGCGCAGCGCTATTCGACGGCGCACGTGCGCTGCGGAACGAGCTTCCTGCTCACGGTTGTTGTTGTCAGTATCGTCGTGTTTGGGCTCGTGGGCGATCCAGACATCTGGCTTCGCCTCTTATCTCGCATCGTCTTGATTCCGCTGATAGCGGCGCTAGCGTACGAAATTATCCGCGTTGGCGGCGCTTTTGAGTCGAGCCCGGTCACACGGGTACTGATGTGGCCAAACCTGGCGCTCCAATCTCTGACGACGCGACAGCCCGACGACGCGCAGGTCGAGGTCGCAATAAGCGCGCTCCAAGAAGTGTTGTACCGGGAAGGAGTGCTGGAGCGCGTAGCGTCGAAAGTCGCCGCGGAAGCGGAAGGTAGCACCGAGGCTACGCCGCCTCTGGATTAATCCGACTGCGGCACGTCAAGCTCTCGATAGAAGCATGAACGCTCCCCAGTGTGACACGCCGGGCCCGTCGGCTGGACGCGGACGACGAGTGCGTCTTCATCGCAGTCGTAGAGGACTCGCCGAACGTTCAGGTAATTGCCGGATGTCTCGCCCTTACGCATTAGCTTCTGGTGCTCGCGGCTGTAGCGCCACACTTGCCGGGACTCGGCTGTTTGCCGCACAGCTTCGTCGTTCATCCAGAAGAGGGTGAGCACCTCGCCGGAATCGTCGTCCTGGATGATAGCGGGGATTAGACCACGGTCGTCGTACTTGAGTGCCATTAGTGTACCTTTCGTCAACCGGACGCGGCTAAAGCCGGACCGGAATGTCGCGCTCCGCGAGATATTGCTTCACCTCGCGGATTCTATGCGTTCCAAAGTGGAAGATGCTGGCCGCCAGCGCAGCGTCCGCCTTGCCTTTCACGAATGCTTCGTACATATGCTCGGGCTCTCCCGCGCCGCCCGACGCGATCACCGGTACGGGGACAGCCTCTGACACGGCGCGCGTCAGCTCGAGATCGTATCCCTCTTGCGTGCCGTCTGCGTCCATGCCCGTGATCAGAATTTCGCCGGCGCCGGCGTCGGCGCACCGTCCCGCCCAATCGACGGCGTCGATCTCGACCGGCGTGCCGCCTCCTACCCCACCGTACGTGTGCACTTGCCAACTGCCCGCTGCCGAACGCTTGGCGTCGATGGCGACGACGATGCACTGAGACCCGAAGCGCTCGGCCGCCTCTCGGACGAGATCCGCGTTTTCTACCGCAGCCGTGTTTATCGCCACCTTATCCGCGCCCGACTCCAGCATCTGGCGAACGTCCTCAGGCGAACGAATGCCACCACCGACCGTGAACGGTATGAACACTTCATCAGCGATGCTCCGCACCATATCGATAGCGGTATCCCGTCTCTCAGGGGATGCTCTTATGTCGAGAAAAACGAGCTCGTCGGCTCCCTCATCGTTGTAGGCGCGGGCCAGCTCGACCGGGTCGCCGGCGTCCCGCAGATTCAGGAACCTGATGCCTTTGACCACGCGTCCGTCGGCGACGTCGAAGCACGGGATGATTCGCCTGGTCAGCATGGAAACATCGCTGAACGCCTAGAAGACGGTATCGCCGCGGAGCATCTGGCGGGCTATCGTGCGTCGCTGGATCTCTCCGGTCCCGTCCGGAATGCGCAGGGTGCGGGCGACGCGAAAGCCCTCGTTCAGCGGCATTTCGTTGGTGAGACCCATGCCGCCGTGGACCTGGATTGCGCGGTCGTAGCACTCTTGTGTCTTCTCCACGGCGTACGCCTTCGCGATCGAAATCTCCTTCACAGGGAGGCGGCCCGTCTGCGGGAACGTCTCGACGAGCGCCGCTGTCTGAAGCACCATGTACTTCATCGTGAAAATGTCGATTGCCATATCCGCGAGCATGAACTGGATGGCCTGGTATTCTGAGATTGGCTTGCCGAAGCTCATCCGCTGCTGGGCATACTCGAGCGAGCGGTCGAGCGCGTAACCGCACATGCCGATGCAGTTGGCGCTGATGGAGATGCGCCCCTCCGAGATGCCGAACATCGCGATCTGGAAGCCCTGGTCCTGGACACCGATCAGGCGGTCCGCGGGAACGCGCAGGTTGTCAAAAGACATCGAGCCGCAGTCGCCGCCCTGGTGGCCCATCACAGGGAGCACGCCGTCAAACGTGTAACCGTCCGCGGCGGTCTCCACGAAGAAAGCGCTGATGCCGCCTTTGCGTTCCCTTATCAAGTCATCGTTCGTGATCGCGAATACGACCGCGTAGTCAGCGTAGGGCGAGTTAGTGATCCACTGTTTGCTGCCGTTGATCACCCAGTCGTCACCGTCCCGCTTGGCGCGGGTCTTGATGCCCCATACATCGGATCCGGCATCAGCCTCGCTGAGGGCGAAACAGACCATCTTCTCGCCCGCAGAGATGGCCGGAAGGTAATCTTTGCGAACGGAATCGCTGACGGACACGAGCATGTGCGACGGTCCGTCCACGAAAGAGGCAATCGTCGGCTGTGTGAGAAACCCCTTTGCCCACGTGATGAGTGGACGGCCCGGGCCGTAGCGGCGGTAGAGCGCCTCTTCCACAAATACCATCGATCGTACCCCCAGCCCATCGCCGCCGACGCTCTCCGGGGCGAACATCGCGTAGTAGCCGGCCTTGGCGGACTTCATCCGCACCTGCCGTTTGGCGTCGACGACCTCCCGGACAGCGCGGCCCCGCTCGTCGAAGAACTTTCTCTCGTCGACGAGCATATCCCCCATTTGGTTCTCCATCGGCAGCACCTCGGAGTCGACGAACTGGTGCACTCCAGTGATAGCGCCCTTCACCAGATCGCGAATGTCTTCAGGGATGCCGATGTCGGCTGCAGCCATGGTGAAACCTCCTCCGCCCCGTTCGCGGCGGTCCTATCGCAGTATACGGCGGACGCCGCAGAGGCGCCACTTAAATGAGCGCCCGCTAAGGCCCGACGGCGGCGATCGCTTCCGCGAGACTTATGTCGCCCGTGTAAAGGGCCTTTCCGATAATCGCGCCTTCGACCGGCAAATCAGCGAGCCGCCTCAAATGTTCAATCGAGGAGACTCCGCCCGCAACAATCATCTGTGTAGGCGAGGGAAGACCGGAGATGAACGCGAGCAGATCGTGGATGGCGGCGAAATTGGGGCCGGCCAAGGTCGCGTCGCGGAGGATATCGGTGTAGATGATGCGCGCCACTCCTATCTCTGAGAGCTGCTTAACGAGATCGGTCGCATCGATCGTCGATTTCTCGGTCCAGCCTTCCGTGGCTACGGCGCCGTCACGGGCGTCCACGCCAACGATCAGGCGCTCACGGAAGAGGACAATCGCATTCACGAGGGTCGTCTGGTCTTTTGCAGCCGTCGTGCCGAGGATGACCCGCTCCGCGCCCGCCTCCAGATATCGTTCAACCGCCGCGACATCGCGAATGCCGCCGCCTACCTGCACAGGAACCGCGGAAGCGTGAAGAATCGCCCGAACGACATCGTCGTTACGGGGCCGGCCATCGCGCGCGCCGTCAAGATCCACCACATGCAGGCGCCGCGCGCCCGCGCCCTGCCAGCGAAGAGCGACCGCTACGGGATCGTCCGCGAAGACTGTCTCGCGTGCATAGTCGCCCTGTTCGAGTCGTACGCAGCGCCCATCCCGAATGTCGATCGCCGGTATGATCTCCAAACGAGTGAGCTTGGGGCGGTTAAGCCACGCCCGCTGTCGCTGCTATCTTCAGAAAGTTGGCGTACATCCGCAGCCCCGCCTCCCCGCTCTTCTCGGGGTGGAACTGCGTGGCGACAATGTTGTCGCGGGCTATCACCGACGCGAATGTCACGCCGTACTCGGTCTCTCCGATCACGACGTCTGGATCAGCGGGCTGGGGGTAGTACGAATGCACGAAGTAGAAGTAGGAGCCGTCGTCGACACCCTCAAAAATAGGGTGCTGCTTGACGATCCGCACCTGGTTCCAGCCCATGTGGGGGACTTTAAGGCCGTTCGAGAACCTCACGACACGGCCCGGCAGAATGCCTAGGCACTCGTGCTCTCCGCCCTCTTCGCTCACCTCGAACAACGCTTGCTGGCCCATGCACACGCCCAGGAACGGCCGTCCAGAAGCGATATAGTCCCGGATGGGCTCGACAAAACCACTCGCCCGCAGGTTAGACATTGTGTCCGCGGCCGCACCGACGCCCGGCACGATCACCGCCTCGGCGTCGTCCAGGTAAGACGGATTGGACGTGACCAGCGGCCGCGTGCCGGCGTTCACGACCGCGCGAGACACGCTGTGCAGATTGCCGGCCCCAAAGTCGACGATTACGACTTTCACGTGTCGATTCTAGCATGGGGGCTGCGCGGCTCATCATCTTCTTGTGCTTACCGGCAGCGTTGAGCGCTGAATTTGTTTTGCAAAAAAGGTGTTTTTCGAAGCGGACGCTACGTTCGCCTCCTCGCGGGTAGGTCTCGGCGCCGGACCCTTAGTGCTGTTCTGCTGCGTCATCATCGGTCCTCTCGCCCCACCCTAACCGAAACGGAAATGATCTCCAATAGGGGAGTGTCACTCGCGGAAGCGCTGAGTGCCGAATGCCGAAGCAGCGCGGTTCGAAACCATCTGGCGCAAAACGGGTTGTAGGAATCCTCGATCCCGAGTCCTGGGTCCTGAGTCCCGGCTACTCCAGCATCTTCTGCATCCACGTCACGTCGATCCAGTGCTCGAATTTGTACCCAACCTCGCGCTGCACTCCCACGACGTCGAAGCCGAAGCGCTGGTGGAGGCGGACGCTGGCCTCGTTCCCCTCAGACGTACCGGCCATGATGCTGTGGAACCCGCCCAGCCGCGCCACCTCAATCAGGCGCGCAAGGATTAACTTGCCGATCCCTTCGCCCCGCCGGTTCTGGTGAATGTAGACCGAGTCCTCGGTAGTGAAGCGATAAGCCGCTCTTGTGTGGAACGGATGCAGGCAGCCCCACCCTGCCACCCCGGCGCCGTCGTCAGCCACGATCACACGATGCGGGGGTCGTTGCGTCTCGCGGAACCAGATGAGGCGGTCTGCCAGGGTCTTTGGTTCGATGTCGAATGTCGCCGTACCGTGTAAGACTTCGTAGTTGTAGATGTCGAGGATAGTCGGAACGTCCGCCTTGGTCGCGTCGCGAACTGTAATACCCATGGCGAGGTATAGGGTAGCAGTGCCAAGGCGCTCACGGCTCAGGAAGACATTAATTTCCAGTTGCGGTTCGCCCCGTTCGAGGATTGGAATTACGTCCGCCGCACCGGCACGGGTGTCTCTTCTGTCTCTCGTTGTGGGATGCCGTGCGGTGCCTTTACCGGCGGCGCCGGAATGGGTGCCGGTATATCGACGACGACGATCTGCTTACCTATGTCCACTGCTCCGCCTTGTCACCCCCAATTGGTACGAATACCTGCCCGTGCAGTGTCGTGTAGTTGGAATACCGCTCCGCGACCTTGACTCTTCCCTTCGTCATCAGTTCTATTCCCCGCTCACTTATTTTGTAATTTCCCCGCTTCACACGTTCGAATAGACCATAGAATTTTATGGAAAGCTCCGTGAAACTCGCCCATCCCGTCACCCCGTGGATGCAGTCTTTCCATTCCTTGCAATGCAGCCCTCGCAACTCAGCCGCCGTCACGATTCCGTCCTCCTTCCCCATTGCGTAGGCAAGCGAGCGGGCTAGGCGTGAGTTTGGCTTGACCGTCAGCCACCTATACTTGGGACCCGGCTGGTACCGCCCGACCAGACACTTCTCCGGAATCGCCCGCGGCGGCTCCTGCACTGGGAGTGCCTTTACTTCCTCACTCGTTGTGACGCTCACGCGAACACCGTACTTGGCCGACAGATG
>Ga0209376_1000921_pt1 | contig 31452 bp, 29 predicted proteins | sample GraSoiAngelo_134_FD_185891 | JGI IMG/M metagenome (GOLD analysis project Ga0209376, IMG submission 185891) | Grasslands soil microbial communities from the Angelo Coastal Reserve, California, USA - 14_0929_05_30cm (SPAdes) (version 2) | ecosystem: Environmental > Terrestrial > Soil > Grasslands ... | reverse complement strand
CGGTGGGGGGGGTCGGGGAGGAGCGGCGTCGCTCCCCCCGACGTCAATTACCTAGCGATACATGAGATACGACGCGCGCCGGTTCAGGAAGCTGTTGCGGTCGGTGTCGGCCCAGGCAACGAGCCGGTCGAAACTCTCGCCGCTGAGGAAGGCCCACATCGTCGACCGGTTCACGAGGAGGTTCTGGATGCTCTCGGGTCTGAACTGGTCCCGGTGACGCACCCGTAGCTCGCGCGCGAGCGCGAGCGCCACCGTGACCGGCCGGAGCGTGTCGCGGTCGGTCACGACGAGCCGCACGCCCCCGCACTGGATCTGGGCGTACTGGTCCGCCATCGGCGTGAACCAGACGGGTTCGAACCTGACGCCGCGGAGCCCGAGGCGGTTGAGCGCGTCCACGAGCCCCTGGGGCTCGATCCACGGTGCGCCCACGACCTCGAACGGCGTGTCCGTTCCGCGTCCGACCGAGAGGTTCGTCGCCTCCAGGAGCCCGACCCCCGAATAGAGCAGCGCCTCGGTGACCGACCGGATGTTCGGCGACGGGTTCACCCACGGGAGCCCGGTCTCGTCGTACCAGAGCCGCCGATCCCAGCCGGCCAGCGGGATCACCGAGAGCGACACGGGAATCTTCCGCTCGGCGGCCACCAGGCGCCCGAACTCGCCGATCGTGAGCCCATCACGGACGGGGATCGTGTGGGGACCCGTGAACGACTGGAGGTCGGGATCCATCACCGGTCCCTCGACGATGCTGCCCGTGATCGGATTCGGACGGTCGAGCACGACGACGGGTATCCCCGCCCGCGCCGCCTCCTCCATCACGTAGACGAGCGTCGTGAGGTAGGTGTAGTAGCGCACGCCCACGTCCTGGATGTCGAACACGAGCAGGCTCACGTCCTTCAGCATCTCGCGCGACGGCCGGCGCGCCGGGCCGTAGAGGCTCCAGATCGGCCGCCCCGTCGCCGGGTCGCGCCCGTGCGGGACGTCGGTCGTCGCGTCGCCGCCGAGCCCGTGCTCGGGCGAGAAGATCGCCTGCAAACGCACCCCCGGCGCGTCGGCGAAGAGATCGATCGCGCGGCGCCCCTGCGCGTCCACCCCCGTCTGGTTGGTGACGAGACCGACCGAGTGGCCCGCGAACATCGCGAAGTTCTGCGCGGCGACGACGTCGAGCCCGGTGCGCACGCGGCCGGGCGTGCCCGGCGACGCCAGGAGCGGCCGCGCTTCCGCCGGCAGGTCGGCGGCCGGCGCCTCGGCGCCCGGCGAGGACGGCGACGGCGGCGTGGCGGCGAAGAGCGCCGTGCCCACCGTCGCGGCGATCCGGACGCGCAGGTCGCGGATGCCCGCGGCGCCGCCGCCGTTCGGGTGGACGCGGTTGGTGAGCACGATCAAGTAGGCGTGGCTCGCCGGATCGATCCAGACCGCCGTGCCGGTGAACCCTGTGTGCCCGACCGAGCCCATGGGAAAGAACGGCGCCAGCATACGCGAGAACGGCGACGAGAGGTCCCACCCGAGCGTGCGCATCGTCCGGCCGTCCGGGTCGGCCTCCCACATGAGCGCGACGGTCTCGGGCTTGAGGTACCGGTGGCCGTCGAGCGTCCCCTCGTTCACGAGCATCCGGCAGAGCCGCGCCAGGTCGGCGGCCGTCGAGAAGAGGCCCGCGTGGCCGGCGACGCCCCCGAGCGCGCGCGCGCGCGCATCGTGCGGCTCGCCCTGGAGCAGGTGGCCATTGAAGTATTCCGTCGGCGCCACCCGGCTCCGCACGGCGTCGCGAGGGTGGAACGACGTGTCGCGCAGGCCGAGCGGGCGGAAGAACACCCGGTCGAGATAGCGGTCGAGGGGGTCGCCGCTCACGCGCCGGACGACCTCGCCGAGCAGGATGAAGCCGGCGTCGCTGTACTGGAAGCCGGTGCCCGGAGGATAGTCAAGCGGGATCTTCGCGAACGCCCGGGCGGCTGCCGGAAATCCCGGCGCGACCGCGCTCGCGGGCGGGATCGCCAGGAGCCCAGCGCTGTGCGTCAGGATTCTCCGAGTGGTGACGCCCTGGAAGCGCTTGTCCCGGAACTCGCGCAGGTAGCGCCCGAGCGGCGCGTCGAGCTGGATCGCGCCACGCTCGACGAGCGACATGACGGCGAGCGTGGTGCCGAGGGGCTTCGTGAGCGAGGCGATGTCGAAGATCGTGTCGAGCGTCATCGGCGCGGGCTCGGGGACGAGCCGCCGCGAACCGTACGCGCGGTGCAGGAGGATCTCGTCGCCCAGCCCGACGAGGACGACCACCCCCGGCATCTCCCCGGACGTCACCGCGTCGTTCGCGGCCTCGTCGACAGCGGCGAAGTCCGACTGGGCGGCGGCGACCGCCGGGCAGAGCGAGAGGAGCAGGAGCGCGACGTGCGCGAGGCGCTGAGGGCTCACGTCACGATCTTAGCACTGGTATAGTTGGATCGAGATGCGTCCGGTGCATCGCGTGTTCGTCACCGGCGCGACCGGGTTCGTCGGCCGCGCGGTCGTCCAGGCGCTGCGCGGCGAGGGCTACGTCGTGCGGTGCCTCGTGCGTCGGGGCTCGGAGCCCGACCTCCGGGGCGTCGGGGCGATCGAGCGCGTCGAGGGCGACGTGCTGGCGCCGCAGTTGCTCGACGAAGGGATGGCCGGCTGCGGCGCGGTCATCCACCTCGTCGGGATCATCCGCGAGCACATTGCCACCAACACGACGTTCTACCGGGTCCACGTGCAGGGGACGGTCAACGTCGTCGCCGCAGCAGCCGCCGCCGGCGTTCGCCGCTACGTCCACATGAGCGCGCTCGGCGCGCGCGAGGGCGCCCGCTCGCGCTACCACCAGACCAAGTGGGCGGCCGAGGAGGCCGTGCGCGCGTGCGCCCTGCCCTGGACGATCTTCCGTCCCTCGGTGATCTACGGGCGCGGCGACGGCTTCGTCTCGCCCCTGGTCCGGCTGGTGCGCCGCCTGCCGGTCGTGCCGCTCGTCGGCAGCGGCCGCCTCCAGCCCGTGCCCGTCGAGCAGGTCGCCCAGGCCGTGGCGCGCGCGCTCGGCCTGCCCGCGGCGGTGAAGCAGACCTACGAGGTCGGCGGCCCCGACGTCGTGACCCTGGGGGAGCTCGTCGACCTGATCGGCACGGCGCTCGGACGCCGCCGGATCCTGAAGCTCCACGTGCCCGGCGCCGTGGCGCGGGTGGCGACGCGCACGCTCCAGGCGCTGCCCTACTTCCCGCTCACGCCCGATCAGCTCCTCATGCTCGACGAGGACAACGTCTGCGACCCGGCGTCGCTCCCCGCCGCGTTCGGGCTGGAGCCGCTGCCGCTGGCGACCGGCCTGCGCCGGCTGCTCGGCTGATGGCCCACGCGTCGTTCAACGCCTCACCCCGCCGCGACGCCGGCGAGCCGCGTGACCTCAGCGCGCGCATCGAGGCGGAGCTGCGCGAGCGAATCGAAGAGGCGGTGGACTTTGCGTGCCTCGACGCGCTGGTCGCGGGGCGGCGGGCCCGCGGGCTGCCCGCTCCCGTGGCCGACAGCGCGCGTGATCGCGAGGAGTTCACGCGGAGCGTGCGCGCGTTCCTCGAGCGACTCCGTGAGGCGATCGCCGTCGGCCTCACGCCTGAGCAACGCGAGAAGGTCGACGCCGCTGCGCACGCCACCGGCGACCCGACCCGGCGCCTCCTCGCCGTCCAGGTGGCGCTGGCGAAGGCGCTGCCGGACTACTGGCAGCGGTTCGAGGCGAGCCGCGCCTCCTATCTCGGCGCGGAGCCGGCCTCAGGCGGCCAGCGCCGCAGCCTTCTCCGCCGGCTCTTCGGCCGCGGTTGAGCGCCACGCCGCCAGCGCCCACAGGTTCTCGACGTCCTCGAGCGCCCGGCGCCACCGACCATATCCCTCGAGCAGCGCCGCGCGCACCGCGGCGACGCTCAGCTCCGCTTCGTCGAGTCGCGCCTTGAGCGTCGGACTCGAGGCACGGATGTGCTCGAGACTGCCCTCCGGCACCGACGCCGCCAGCCGGTCGAGCAGCTCTGCCAGCTCCCGATACAGAACGCGCTCCACGGGGTTCATGGGGACACCTCCACCTGAAGATATACTCAACACATGACGACCATTTGTCAAGCGGAGGTCAGAGCGATCTTCGTCGCGAAGACCGTGCGGACGTTCTGCTACGGCTTTCTCGGGATCGCGCTCCCCGTCTACCTGAGCGAGCTCGGCCTGACCGCCGCGGGCCTGGGTGTGGCGGTCACGCTGACGCTCGCCGGGAGCGCCCTGCTGACGTGGCTCGTCCGCCGGCCGGCAGAGCGGTACGGCGGGCGCCCGGCGCTGATCGCGCTCGGCGCGCTCTCGGCCCTGGCGGCCGTGATCCTCCTGTCGTCACGCGATCCGCGGCTGGTCGTGCTCGCCGCGATGCTCGGCAACGTCGCGGTCGGCACGGGCGAGACGGGCCCCTTCCTGGCCCTCGAGCAGGTGCTCGTCGCGCGCGCGGTCACGGCAGGGCAGCGCACCGCGGCCCTCAGCATCTACAACTTGCTCGGGTACGCTGCGGCGGCCCTCGGGGCGGCCACGGTGGGCGCACTCGCCGTGTACCGACCGCTGTTCGTCGTGTTCCTCGCCGGCGCCGCGGTCCAGTGCGTGGCGTACGCGCGCCTTCCCCCCGAGGCGCCGGTGGAGCGCCGGCGGCCCGTCGGAGCGCGCCTGCCGTCGGCGTCCCTCATCCGCCGCCTCGCCGCGCTCGGGGCGCTCGACGCGTTCGCCGGCGGCTTCGTGCTCCAGTCGCTGGTTGTCTACTTCCTCCACGAACGCTACGCCCTCGGTCTCGAGGCCCTCGGCGGGGTCTTCTTCGCCACGCAAGTCCTCACGGCCGCCTCGCTGCTGCTCGCCGTCCGCGCGGCCGCGCGCTTCGGGCTCCTCGCGACGATGGTGGTCTCGCACCTGGTGTCCAACGTGGTGCTGATCCTCATCGCGTGGGCGCCCACGGCCGCGGTCGCGATCGCGCTCCTGTGCGTGCGTCACCTGCTCTCGCAGATGGACGTGCCGACCCGGCAGGCGTACGTGATGGCCCTCGTCGAGGACCACGAGCGCGAGGCGGCGGCGACCACCACCAACATTGCGCGGACCGTCGCCCAGGCGGTCACGCCCGCGCTGACGGGGTGGGTGATGCAGGCCGTGGCGCTCGCGGCGCCGTTCGTGGCGGGCGGCGCTCTGAAGATCGTCTACGACCTGCTGCTCTACTGGACCTTCAAAGACGTCAAGCTGAAGCTCGACGCGTGAGAGGCTCGCGCGGAAGTAGCTCGGGCGGGGACGGAACCACACAACGGGTGAAAGCTAGCGTGGTCGAGGAGGGCACAGCCCACCCCGCCCTCGCCCGAGCTACTTGATCGCGACGGCTTTGACCTGGCGGAAGTCCGTGAGGCCCTGGAGCGACTTGAGCACGCCGTCCTGGACGAGCGTCGTCATCCCCTCGACCCGTGCCAGCGCCAGCATCTCGGCGACGCGGGCCTTGGTCTGGATGAGCCGCTTCATCTCGTCGGTGGCGAGGAGGAGCTCGTGAATGGCCGCGCGCCCCCGGTAACCGCTCTTGGCGCAGCTCACGCAGCCCTTGCTCCGGTAGAGGACGAACGCCTCGTCGTACGTGTAGCCGAGCTGCGAGAACGCGTCCTTCCCGTACGCCTCCGCGAGCTCGTCGAACTCGGCGCGGTCCGGACGGTATTCGGTCCTGCACTCCCGGCAGAGCCGCTTCACGAGCCGCTGGGCGAGGACGCCCAGGAGGGCGTCGGCGAAGTTGAAGGGATCGAGCCCCATGTCGAGGAGACGAATGACCGTCTCCACGGAGCTGTTCGTGTGGAGCGTGCTGAACACGAGGTGGCCGGTGAGCGACGCCTCGATGCCGGTCGAGGCCGTCTCCTCGTCACGCATCTCACCGACCATGATGACGTCCGGGTCCGCGCGCAAGAAGGAGCGCATGGCCTGGGCGAACGTGAAGCCGATCTTCGGGTTGACCTGCACCTGGCGCAGGCCGTACTGCGTGATCTCGACCGGATCCTCCGCGGTCCAGATCTTGCGCTCGGGCTTGTTGATGTGCCCGAGGATCGAGTGGAGCGTCGTCGTCTTGCCCGATCCCGTCGGCCCCACGCACAGGATGAGGCCGTAGGGCTTCTCGGCGATCTTCCGGAGCTCGGTGAGGTTCCGCTCCGTCATCCCGAGCTTGTCCATGGGGATCGGCTCGCTCGCGGCGAGGATGCGCATGACCACGTCTTCGTTCGCGTTCTGCGTAGGAATGGTGGCGACGCGGAGCTCGATCTCCCGGCCGTCCGGCATCTTGAACCGGATCTTCCCGTCTTGCGGCTTGCGCCGCTCGGCGATGTCGAGCTGCGCCATGATCTTGATGCGCGCGACGATCGCGCGGCGGAAGGCGCCGGGGATCTTCTGGTACTCGGAGCAGCTGCCGTCGACGCGGTACCGGACCACCGTATCCTTCTGCGTGCCGTAGGGCTCGATGTGGATGTCCGAGGCGCGCGCCTTGTAGGCCTCCATGATGAGCTGGTTGGCGAGCCGGATGACGGCGCTGTCGTTCTCGTCGACCTCGCCCGCGGCGACCTCGCCCAGGGTCGTCTCGCCCTCGCCCGACGCCTCCTCGGCCTTGAGCTCGCCGAGGATGCTGCCGATCACGCCCGTCGCGCTCGACTCACCGCGCGAGGCGTTGAGGTAGGAGAGGATGTCCTTCCGGAGGCCCACCGCCCACTTGACCTTCCGGTTCTTCAGGGCCTGGCTCACGCTGTCCACGCGCTGCAGGTCTTGAGGATTGTCGATGAGTATGACCACCGCGCCGTCCTCGCGTCTCAGCGGGAGCCAGAAGTTCCGCTTCAGGTACTCGAGCTTCAGATCCCGCATGAGGTCCGGCGGGGGGATGACCCGCTCGTCGTACTCGACGAACGGACACTGGTAGTACTGGGAGAGTGAGATGCCGAGCTCGGCCTTCGGGACCTTGTACTGGTCGAGCAGGATCGACTCGACGTCCACCTGGCGGCGGCGCGACTCGGCGAGGGCGGAGTTGAGCTCGGCCTGGGTGACGCGGTGCTGTCCGAGGAGATAGTCGAACTTCGTCTTCGGTCGGCTCTGACTCTGGAGGAGCTGGTTGTTGAAGGCGATGCCGAGGGTCTTCGCGATCCGGGCCACCCCGGTCTCGTCCTCCTTCGTGAATCGGGTGCCCTTCCGCTTGTTGAGGAGCTGGATGACACCGGTGGTCCGCCCCTCGTGCGTGATCGGCATCGCGAGGATCTGCTGGGTCCGGAAGCCGGTCTTCTTGTCCCAGGAGCCGTCGAAGCTGAGGGTGGGCGAGATCTTCGCGAGCTCACCCTTGTCGTAGGCGTCGGCGATGCTGACGACCTTGCCGGTCGTCGCCACGTAGCCCGCGATCGACCGCTCGTTGATCGGGAGTCGGATGTCCTTGACCGTGTTGAGGGCGAGGAACCTCGAGTAGATCTCCTTCTTCTCCGCGTCCACCGCGTAGAGCGTCATCCGGTCGGCGCCGAGCAGAGCCACGACGTCGCCCTGGAGCTCGAGGAAGATCGAGTCGAGGCTCTTCGCCGCGTGAATGCGGTCGACGAGCTGGACGAGCCGCTGCTCGTAGGCCAGTCGCTCTTGGAGGACCAGGACCGATTCTTGTTGGGCCACGCCACCTCCAGATGTTGAAGCCAGTCTAGCAGACGGCGGGGGCGCGGTTCACCTTCCTGGCGGGGTTGTCGGAACCCGGGCTTCACCGCCCCAGGGCGGCCAGAATCTCCTCGACCCGGGTGAATTTCACCCGGGGCCGTCCCTGCGCGCGCCCGCGGGCGATCTCCAGCTCGTTGAGCCTGAGCCAGTCGTGGTAGGAGACGTAGTTGGGCCTGCGCTGCCGGACGAGCGCCTCGGCCGAGGCGGCGTCCGGGCGGCTCGGCCGGAGGACGGCGCCCTGCGCCCAGTCCTCGACCATGCACTGTACGGTCTCGGCGGCGTCGGGCTTGTTGGTGCCGATGACGCCGGTCGGTCCCCGCTTGATCCAGCCCGCCGTGTACTCGCCCAGGACGGGCTGCTTGGTGTCGGGATCGAGCACTCGTCCCTTGTCGTTCAGGATGACGCCCCAGCTCTCGTTGAAGGGCACGCCCGGCAGCGGCACGCCACGGTAACCGACCGACCGAAACACGAGGCCGACGGGCAGCTCCTCGAACCGGTTCGTCGGGCGCGGCTGCAGGGCCCCCGTCGGAGTGGCGACGAGCTCGTTCCGGACGAGGCGCAGCTTCACCACGCGGCCCGACGCGTCGCCCACGAGCTCCACCGGCGAGACGAGAAAGCGCACGATCAGCCTGCGCGGCTTGCCCGTCGCCGGGCGCAGCGCGTAGCCCTGGAGGATCTCCACCTTCTTCAGCGTCGCGCGGTCCTGGCTCCGCTCGACAGCCGCGCGGCTCAGCGGGTCGAGCTCGACCTCGTCGGGACGGACCTCGATGTCCGCCCCCGCCAGGTCGCCCAGTTCCTTGATCTCGGGATTGGTGAACGCGGCCTGGGCCGGTCCGCGCCGCCCGAGCAGATAGACCTCCCTGATCCGGCTCCGCGCGAGCGCCTCCAGGGCGTCGTCGGCGATATCGGTCGTCGCCAGCTCCTCCGGGGTCCGACAGAGGATCCGCGCCACATCCACGGCGACATTGCCCACACCCACCACCGCGGCGCACTCGACGGAGAGGTCGAACTCCGAGTCTCGATAGTCGGGGTGGCCGTTGTACCAGGCGACGAACTCCGTCGCCGGGTGGCTCCCGCGAAGGTCTTCGCCGGGAATGCCCATGCGGCGGTCGGTCTGGGCGCCCGTGCAGTAGACGATCTGGTGGTAGTGGGCGCGCAGGTCGGCGACGGTCACGTCCTTGCCGAACTCGACGCCGCCGAAGAAGCGGAAGCGCGGATGGGCGGCGACCTTGTCGAACTGGGCCGTGACCGATTTGATCTTCTGGTGGTCGGGCGCGACACCGAGCCGGACGAGGCCGTACGGCGTCGGCAACCGGTCGTACACGTCGACCTCCACGACCACGCGATCCTGCCGGAGCAGGTGGTCGGCCACGTAGTAGCCGGTGGGCCCGGCCCCGATGATCGCGACCCGCAGCGGGTGCGCCTGGGTCCCCGGCTCCGCCATCAGAGGCTCCGGCGCGCCTCGTCGCCGAGGAGCTGCGCCTGGAGCGTGTCGAGCTCCCCCTGGTACTTGTCGCGCTGGGTCTTGACGATATCGCCGATGGAGACGATGCCGACGAGCCGCCCCTTGTCCACCACCGGCAGGTGACGGATCCGCTTCTCGGTCATCGTGTGCGCCACGGTCAGGAGGTCGTCGTGCGGCGACCCGGTGATCACGTCGCGGGTCATGATCTCCGCGACCTTCATCCCGAAGACGCGCTCGTTCCTCGCCGCCTCGCGCACGACGTCGCGCTCCGACAGGATCCCGACGGGCCGGCCCGCGTCGTCCACCGCGATGAGCGCGCCGACGTTGTGCTGCGCGAGGAGCGCGAGCGCGTCGCGGATCGACTGCTCGGGGCGGACCGTGTGCGCTTTGTCTCCCTTCGTCGCCAGGATGCTCGCGATGTCCATGGATCAGCTCCTTTTCCTCCGGCTCGCACCTAGAAAACCGGCGTCTCGACGTACTGGCCCCACACCTGACGCAGTCGCCCCACGATCTCGCCCATCGAGGCGCGCGCCTTCACGAGCTCGATCGTCACGGGCATGAGATTCACGGCCGGGTCGGTCGCCTCGCGGGCCAGCCGGTCGAGCAGCGCGGCGACCCGCGCCGCGTCGCGCGTGGCGCGCGTGGCGCGGAGCCGCGCGACCTGCCGCGCCTCCACCGCGGGATCCACGCGGTGGATCTCCACGGCGCCCGGCTCGGCCGGCTCGACGAACTTGTTCACCCCGATCACCGGCTGTTCGCCCGAGGCCTTCCGGCGCGCGTGCTCGTACGCGGAGTCCGCGATCTCGCGCTGGAAGTAGCCCTCCTCGATCGCCTTGACCGTCCCACCCAACGCGTCCACCCGTTTGAGGATCGCCATCACCGCGGCCTCGATCCGGTTGGTCAGGGCCTCGACATAGTACGACCCCCCGAGCGGATCCACCACACTCGTCACGCGCGTCTCGTCGGCGATGATCTGCTGGGTGCGGAGCGCGAGCTTCATCGCGAGCTCCGACGGGATCGCGTACGCCTCGTCGAGCCCGTTGGTGTGGAGCGACTGGGCGCCGCCGAGCACCGCGGAGAGCGCCTGCAGCGCCGTGCGCACGACGTTGTTCATCGGCTGCGCCTTCGTCAGGGTGGCCGCGGCGGTCTGGCAATGGAAGCGGAGACGCATGGACTCGGCCCGGGTCGCGCCGAAGCGCTCCTTCGTGAGCCTTGCCCAGATCCGTCGCGCGGCGCGGAACTTCGCGACCTCCTCGAAGAAGTCCGCCTGCGCGACGAAGTAGAACGCCAGGCGTGGCGCGAACCGGTCGACGGGCACGCCCGCGCGCGTGACCTCCTCGACGTACGCGATGGCGTTCGCCATCGTGAACGCCACCTCCTGCACCGACGTCGCGCCGGCCTCCGAGATGTGGTACCCGCTGATGTTGATCGGGTTGTAGCGCGCCAGGTGCTCCGCGCCGTAGACGATCATGTCCCGGACGAGCCGGAGCGACGGGCGGATCGGGAAGATCCACTCCTTCTGCGCGATGTACTCCTTGAGGATGTCGGTCTGGCAGGTGCCCGAGAGCTTGTTGGGGTCGGCGCCCCGTGACTCGGCGAGCGCCACGTACATCGCGAGCAGGATCCACGCCGTCGGGTTGATCGTCATCGAGACGGAGATGCGCTCGAGATCGATCCCCGCGAAGAGCGCCTCGACGTCGTCGAGCGTGTCCACGGCGACGCCCTCGCGCCCCACCTCGCCGAGGGCCTTCGGATCATCGGAGTCGTAGCCCATCAAAGTCGGCATGTCGAAATCAACCGAAAGTCCCGTTTGTCCTTGTTCGATCAGGTAGTGAAAGCGCCTGTTGGTATCGCTTCCCGTCCCGTAGCCCGCGATCTGCCGCATCGTCCAGAGCCGTCCCCGGTACATGGTCGGGTACGGCCCGCGCGTGAAGGGATACCGGCCCGGCAGGCCGAGCGCCTCGAGGGCCGTGTCGGCGACGTCGACGGGCGTGTAGACCCGCTCGACGGGCAGCAACGAGCCGGTCCGGTACTCCGGGCGGCTCTCGGGCTGGCGCTCCAGGAACTCGCGGAGCTCGTTCGCCTCCCAGTCGCGTTGCATCGCGCGCATCCGCTCGATCGCGTCCGGGTCAAACATCGGGTGTCCTCTCTCTCATACGGGTCAGCAGCGCGCGCGCGCAGGCGTGGGGCGCCAGCTCGCGGCGCATCACTCGGTCGAGCAGCGTCGTCGTCTCGCCCCCTGGTACCTCGAGCGCCTCCGGTCGGAGCAGGCGCGCGGCGACGAGGTCCTGGGCGGTCCGCAGCACGCGAGCGGCGACCATCCGGCGCCGCCGCCGGTCCAGCTCGCCGCTCGTCTTCATGGACGCCAGGTGGGCCTCGAGCGCGTCGGCGATCGCCTCGACGCCCTCCTCGCGCGCGGCCGAGGCGCCGAGGACGGGGGGTGTCCACGCCTCCTCCGCCGCGGGCATGAGCGTCAGCATCGCGCGGAGCTCGGCGATCGTGCGGTCGGCGCCCTCGCGGTCGGCCTTGTTCACCACGTGGAGGTCGGCGATCTCGAGGATGCCGGCCTTGAGCGCCTGGACGTCGTCGCCGAGTCCCGGCACGCTCACCACGACGACCGTGTGCGCGACGCGCATCACGTCCACCTCGTCCTGCCCGACCCCGACCGTCTCGACGAGGATCAGGCCGCGGCCGCTGGCGTCCAGGACGTCGATGCCGTCCGCGGCGGCGCGGCAGAGGCCGCCGAGCGCGCCGCGGGTCGCCATGGAGCGGATGAACACGCCGGGGTCGAGGGTGAGATCGTTCATCCGGATGCGGTCGCCGAGGATCGCGCCGCCCGAGAACGGCGACGACGGGTCCACCGCGAGGATCCCCACCGTCCGCCCGCGGGCGCGCGCGACGCGCGCGAGGGCGCGGACCAGCGTGCTCTTGCCGCTCCCCGGCGCACCGGTGATACCGACCACGTGCGCACGCCCCGTGTCGGCGTAGAGGCGCGCGACGAGCGTCTCCGCGCGGCCGCCGCCCGACTCGACCCACGTGAGCGCGCGCGCGAGGGCGCGCGGCGAGCCCTCGACGACCTCGCGGGCGAGCGCGTCGACGTCGGGCTTCATCGGCGGACCTCCTGGAGCGTGCGACGGTAGAGATCGCGGTCGTCGATCACCCGGCAGGCCTTGAACTCGGTGCGCGGCAAGGTCCCTTCGGGCACGAGCTCGACGACGGGGTGGACGCCGAGCCGCACGCGGAGCCGCGCGGTCGCCGTGGCGGAGAGCTTCGCCTGGCGCGCGGGATCGGCGTGGCTCGCGGCGTACTCGACGCGGATCAGGAGCTCGTCCATCGCCTCGCGGCGCGAGACGATGACCCGGAACTCGCCCCCGAACCCCTCGAGCGCGCGCAGCGTGTCCTCGATCGCGCTCGGGTAGATGTTCTCGCCGCGCACGATGAACATGTCGTCGATTCGCCCGTAGAGCCCGTCCGGCAGCCGCGGATACGTCCGCCCGCACGGGCACGGCTCGTCCGTCCAGCGGGCAAGGTCGCCGGAGACGAGCCGGATCATCGGTTGGGAGGTGCGCTCGAGGTGCGTGTACACGGGCGTGCCCTCGGCGCCGAACGGCAGCGGCGCGAATGTTTCGGGGGCGCACACCTGAGTGTAGACGAGGTCCTGCCAGAGGTGCATGCCCGTCCGGTGGCGGCACTCGGCGTTCGTCATCCACGGCGTCATCTCGGCCATCGACCCCATGTCCACGCACCGCCCGCCGAAGGTCTCCTCGATCAGTCGCTTCGTCGCGGGGATGCCGGCGCCCGGCTCGCCCGAGAAGAAGAGGGTGCGCAAGCCGAAGGTCCGCGGGTCGATGCCCTCGCGTCGCGACGTCTCCGCGAAGTGGAGCGCGTACGAGGGCGTCCCGTAGAACGCCGTCGGCTTGAGCTCGCGGGCCCACTCGACCGCCATCAGCGTCTGGCCGGGGACGCCCGCGCCGAACGGGAACGCCGTCGCGCCGAGCCGCTCCACGCCACGGAGCGCCCCCCACGAGCCCAGGTAGAGACTGAAGAACGAGCAGATGAGGACGCGGTCGTCGGGGCGGATGCCTGCCGCCCAGAGGATGCGCGCGTGCGCCTCGCCGATCCGCCCCCAGTCCTCGGACCCGAGGCCGAACACGGTCGGGCGGCCCGTCGTGCCGCTCGTCCCGTGGATGCGCACGACCTCGCCGGGGTCGATGCAGAGGTACTCGCCGTACGGGGGGGCCGCGGCCTGCGAAAGGCGCAGCTCGGCCTTCTGGACGACGGGGAACTTCGCCAAATCTTCCAGGGACTGGAGAGTGGCCGGCGACACGCCCGCCGCGTCCCATTTCCGCCGGTAGAACGGGCTCCGCTCCCACGCCCACGCCACCTGCCGGCGCAGCTTGTCGAGGATGAGCGCGTCACGCGCCCCGGGGTGGAGACACTCGAGCTCGGGGAACCAAAAGTCGGCGGTGGGATCGGGACGGTAGGTCGGGTCGTAGCGGGGTGGCCACACGCTCGTGTCGACGTTCATAGCGCCCTCACCGCGGCTGGCGCGCGGCGACGAGCTCGCGAACGCGGCGCGCGATCGTCTCGGGAGGGGTGTCCTGCAAGATCACGTCGGCCGCGCCCATCCGGGTAAGCGCCGGCACGTCCTCGTCGGGAATCACGCCGCCGACGACGAGCAGCATTTCGCCCGCGTCGGCCGCGCGCATCAGCTCGACGATGCGCGGGATGAGCGTCATGTGCGCGCCCGAGAGCAGGCTCACGCCGAGCACGTCGACGTCCTCCTGCACCGCGGCGGCCACGACTTCCTCGGGCGTCCGGTGGAGCCCCGTGTAGACGACGTCCATGCCGGCGTCGCGCAGGCCGCGCGCGACGACCTTGGCCCCGCGGTCGTGGCCGTCGAGGCCCACCTTGGCGATCATGACGCGGATGGGGTCCACCGCGCGCTCGGGCGACACGGGAAGCGAACCGCTCGGCGACATCAATCGCTTGATACAGGATTCTCGACCCCGGATCAAGGACGCCCCCGGGAGTGTCCGCGTCGACGCAATCGCCTGTTGACACCCGCGCCCGGCCCCTGATAGCGTCCGCCGCGTCGCTCGGGCGCCACCCCGCCCGCCCTTTCATGGGAGGCCCAGATGGCGAAGCACGGGTTCCGCGTCATGGATAGTGATCTCCACGTGATCGAGCCTCGGACCCTGTGGCAGGACTACCTCGATCCCGGGTTTCGTGGCCGCATCACCCTGGCGGCCGACGGCGAGGGGCAGATGCGCGCGCAGGTGGATGGCAAGGTCCTCCCGCCGTACGTGGACCGGCCCGAGCGACAGCGCGCCTGGGCGCTGCGCATGCAGCGCCCCGAGTGGGAGCGCCTGCGCCAGGGCACGCCACCCAAGGCGGTGCTCGAAGCCATGGATATCGAGGGCATCGACATCGGCATCCTGTTCCGCACCTGGGCGACTCAGGCCATCAACATCGATGGCCTCGATCCGGCCCTGGCGGCGGCGATGAGCCGTGCGTGGAACCGCTGGATCGCCGACTTCTGCACGGAGAGCCCGGACCGATTGAAGGCCTCGGCCCTCGTGCCGCTCCAGGACATCGGGCTCGCCGTCGGGGAGGCCCGCTTCGCCGTCCACGATCTCGGCGCCATCACGCTGGTGCTCCCGTCGCACCTCGTGAACGGCCGTCCCCTCTACGACCGGTACTACGACCCACTGTGGGCGGCCGCCCAGGAGATGGACGTGGCGGTGTCCTTCCATGGCAACCACGCCGCGTACGCCGAGCACCTCGCCCGGCGATACCTGGACAACCTCGTCCTGAGTCATGCGTGCGGTCAGCCCGTCGAGATGATGCTGGCCCTGGGCGCCGTGGTGACGGGCGGCGTGCTGTCACGGTTCCCCGGGCTGAGGATGGCCTTCCTGGAGGGCAACTGCGGGTGGCTCCCGTGGTGGCTGTGGGCCCTCGACGAGCGCTGGGAGGTCTGGGGTGATCGCGAGCTGTTCCTGCAGGACGCGAAGCCCTCGGAACTGTTTCGGCGCCAGTGCTTCGTCTCGGTCGAGCCCGAGGAGGATCTGGCCAAGTACGTCGTGGCGGAGCTGGGCGACGACAACCTTGTGCTGTCCACCGACTGGCCCCACGACGACTCGCGGTTCCCGCACGCCATCGACGGGTTCCTGACCATGGCGCCGCTCCCACAGGACAGCAAACGGAAGGTCTTGTGGGACAACTGCGCGCGGCTCTACCGCCTCTAGAACGTCATGCCCTACGACCTGGTCATCCGGAACGGCATGGTCGTCGACGGGACGGGCTTCTCCCGCTATCGCGCCGACGTCGCGATCAAGGGCGGGACGATCGTCGAGGTGGGGAAGATCCGCGGGGCGGCGGCCGCGACCATCGACGCCGACGGACGCTTCGTGGCGCCGGGCATCATCGATCTGCACACGCATTACGACGCCCAGCCCTTCTGGGACAAGCTCTGCACGTCCTCCGTCTGGCACGGGGTCACGACGGTGCTCACGGGCAACTGCGGGCTGACGCTCGCGCCCCTCCGGCCCGAGCACCGCGAGGCGATGCTCGCCACCTTCTGCTGCGTCGAGGATCTGCCCGTGAAGTCGCTGGCCGCCGTGCTCCCCTGGAGCTGGGAGACCTTCGGCGAGTACATGGACGCCATCGACCAGGGGCTCGGCGTGAACATGATGCCGCTGGTCGGCCACAATCCGCTGCGCCTCGGCGCCATGGGGAAGGCGGCGTGGGATCGGGCCGCGACCGCGGACGAAATCGCCGCGATGCAGGACCTGTTGCGGGCCGCTCTGGAGGCCGGCGCCTGGGGCTGGAGCACGACGGCGTCACCGACTCACGCGGGCCCCTCCGGCGAACCGGTGCCGACCCGGCTCGCCGGGAACGACGAGCGCCTGGCCCTGGGGCGCACCCTCGGCGAGTTCAACCGGGGAGTGATCGAGATTCTCCCGCCGTCGGTCGCCAAACCCGACGCGGACGATCGACGGCACCTGTACGAGGTGGCGGCGACCAGCGGTCGTCCGGTCTTCTTCCTGGTCTTCGACGCCGAGACGCGGGGCTACGTGGAAGACGCGGCCCGCGAGGGAGCGCAGCTCCTGGCGCTGCTCCGCGCCATTCCGTTCAACCCACGGTTCACGCTGAAGAAGACGACCTTCTTCGCCAATCTCGACGGGTGGGACACCGTCATGGAGCTGCCCCTCGAGGAGCGCGTGGCCGTCCTGGCCAATCCGGACCGGCGCGCGGAGCTCCGCGAGGCGGCCATGCGGCGCCAGCGGCGGCGGCCGGGGGTGCTCGGGCGGTTCGTCCCCTGGTCGGCGATCGTCGTGAGCAAGACGTTTCTCCCGACGAACCGACCGCTCCAGGGCCGTGGCCTCGCGCAACTCGCCGACGAGCGGAGAACGCACGTGGCCGACGTGATGCTCGACCTCGCGGTCGAGGAGAGGCTGGAGACTGAGTTTCAGCTGCGCACGCGGTCGCCGGAGGAGGACGTCGCTCTCACCGAGTTCGTCAAGACCGGCCACGCCTTGCCGTCCCAGTCGGACGCCGGCGCGCACCTCAACACGAATTTCTGCACCGCGGGTGAGTCCAGTTACGTCCTCGCGCACTGGGTCCGGGAACGGCACCTCCTGACCCTCGAGGACGCCGTCCGCCGGTTGACCTTCCAGCCTGCCCGCATCATGGGTCTCCGTGACCGCGGTCTGGTGCGGGAGGGCCTGGCGGCTGACCTCATGGTCTTCGACCTCTCGCGCATCGGGGTGAAGGAGGACGAGGTCTCGCACGACGGCCCCGCCGGGGTGCCCCGGCGGGTGCAGGGCGCGGACGGCGTGGATTACGTCATCGTCGGCGGGCAGATCGTGCTGGACCATGGCCGACATACCGGGGCGCTGCCGGGTCGCGTCCTCCGCGCCGCAGAGCGGCGCTGAGGGAATCGGCCCGCACACGAGCGCCCTCGCGTTGTTCGAGGCCGCGGCCGAGCGGCGGCCCGCCGCGCCGGCGATCCACTACTTCGACGCGACGCTCTCCTACGGGGAGCTCGACCGGATGGCGGCAACCCTCGGGGCGTCCCTCATCGAGCTCGGCCTCGCGCCGGGCGACCGGGTCGCGCTCTATCTCCAGAACGTCCCGCAGTTCGTGATCGCGCAGTGCGCCGTGTGGAAGGCCGGAGGCGTCGTCGTGCCGCTCAATCCCATGCTCAAGGAAGCCGAGCTGTCCTATCACCTGAACGACGCCGGCGCCCGTGTCCTGATCTGTCTGGAATCACTCTACGAGCGCACGGCGCGGAGCGTCGTGCCGCAGACCTCGGTGGAGCGCGTCGTGACGACGTCGGAGCTCGACTGCGTGCCTCCCGGCTCCCCCCTGCCGCCGCTCCTGGCCGAGTCGAAGAAGCTCCGCTTCGCGGAGACGCTCGACCTCGCCGAGGTGCTCCGGTCCCCTCGAGCGCCCGCCCCGCGGCCCCGGCCGCGCCCCGAGGATCTCGCGTTCCTCACGTACACCTCCGGGACGACAGGCACCGCGAAGGGCGCCATGAACAGTCACGCGAACGTCGTCCACAACGCGCGGGTCTACCAATCCTGGATGCGGCTCGGGCCCGACGACGTCGTCCTGGGCGTCGCCCCGCTCTTCCACATCACGGGGATGATCGGTCACCTGGCGGCCGCGGCTCAGGCGGAGATTCCCGTGATCCTCTTCTATCGGTTCGACGTCGAAGAGGCGCTGCGCCTCACCGAGCGCTGGCGGGCGACGTTCACGGTGGGCGCCATCACGGTCTTCATCGCGATGGCCAACCACCCGGACGTTGCGCGGCGAAACCTCACGTCCCTCCGGAAGGTAGGGAGCGGCGGCGCGCCCGTGTCCCCCGCCGTCGTCCACCGGTTCCGCGAGATGACCGGGGCCTACATCCACAACATCTACGGGATGACGGAGACGACGTCCCCGTCGCATGCCGTGCCCCTCGGCGTGGAGGCGCCCGTCGATCCCACGACGGGCGCGCTGGCGGTCGGAGTCCCCGTGCCCGGGGCGGAGGCCCGGATCGTCGATCTGGAATCCGGCACGCGCGAGATGGGGCCGGAGGAAGTGGGCGAGATCGTGATCAAGGGGCCGATGGTGGTGGCCGGCTACTGGGGAAAGCCGGAGGAGACCGCCAGCGCGATTCGTCAGGGCTGGCTTCACACCGGGGACGTGGGCAAGCGGGACGCGAGCGGCTGGTTCTACCTGGTGGATCGCAAGAAGGACCTGATCGTCGCGTCAGGCTACAAGGTCTGGCCGCGAGAGGTCGAGGACGTGCTGTACGAGCACCCGGCCGTCCGGGAAGCGGCGGTCGTCGGAATCCCGGACCCGTACCGTGGAGAGACCGTCAAAGCGTTCGTCGCCCTCAAGGGCGGCTGGGAGGGGACCGTGACGGCGACCGACCTGATCGGTTTCTGCCGGGAGCGACTCGCCGCCTACAAGTATCCGCGTGAGGTCGAGATCGTGGACGAGGTCCCCAAGACCCCCTCGGGGAAATTTCTTCGCCGTGCGCTGCGGAGGGAGCCGCCCGGCCCAGACCCGAGCCGCTCTTAGAGCGGCGCGGGCTTCGTCGCAGCCCCTCCGCGCGCCGCGCGCGGCAACGCGAGCCCGAGCTCGCGGCAGCGCTTGCGGAGCGTGTTGCGGTTGAGCCCGAGCAGCCGGGCGGCGCGCAACTGGTTGCCGCCCGTCAACGCGAGCACGTGCGCCAGGAGCGGCCGCTCCAGCAGCTCGAGCGCCTCGCGATGGACGCGGCCGGGCTGGGCGGCCGCCAGCTGGTCGACGAGGCGCGGGATCGCGTCGGCGATCAGTCGCGAGACTCCCGGCAGGGGATGGTCCGAGCGCGGCAGGTCCGCCCCGACGTCGAGACCATCCTTCTCGGCTTTGATCTGCTCCATCTCGTTCACTCGCGTGAGCAGGGACCCGGCGTCGGCCCCTCGGCTCGTGACCTCGCAAGTAACAAACGTCGTGCCAACGCCTCGCGGATGCTCGATCGGCGGAAGTATGCGGGAACTCGGGCCTCGGCGCGGTGTAACGCGAGCGCGCCGCCCGGGCCGTGCCGCGGGAATGAGCAGGATCGGCTCCGCTGCCGCTTCCTCGTGCAGCGCCCTCAACCGCCGACGAGCGCGGCCAGTGCGCGGTCGACGGCCGGTGCGGCGGCGCTGGCGACGTCCGCGGCCCACAGCGCCGCGACGATGGCGGCGAGCACGTCCATCGTGTAGTGGGCGCGCAGGACGAGTACCGTGAGGGCTTCCACGATCGCGATGGCCACGCCGAGGGCGGGGAGCACGGGACCGCCGAGCCGCACCAGCTCGACGCACCCGTAGACGGCGATCGCCGTGTGGCCGGAGAAGAAGAGGTCGCCCGCCGTGCCGTAGGTCACGAGCAGCGACGGGAAGCCGGGGCGGCGCCAGATCATCCCGTCGGGCTGCGGCAGCGAGCACAGACCCTGACTGACTTGTCGCAGCACGTAGACGATCAGCAGGCCGAGGAAGGGGCGGATCGTCGGGCCGAAGATGGCCGAGGCCAGGAGGAAGAGCCCGAGGCCGTCGATGACGGCCGAGGTGGCGATCAGCAGCGCGTTCGCCGTCGCAGGGTGCGCGCGCAGAGAGCGGTTCAGCGCCGCGGTCCAGAGGTGCATGGCGTCGCCGATCCCGCGCTCGGGCCACGCGCGCCGGGCGATGAGCCGTTGCGTCCAGAACCAGCCGGCCAGCCCAACCACGACGAGGCCGAGTCGCACCGCCCAGAGCGCCGTGGATCCCGTCATCGCGCGGCCTCCCCTGCGAGCTTGAGGTCGTTCACGAGGGTCGCGCGGCCCCAGAGCAGCACCAGGCCGGCGACGGCGAGGACACAGCCGGTCACGAGCACCGGAATCGCGAGGCCGACCACGTCGGAGGCCGCGCCGATGAGCCACGGCGAGGCGGCGTCGCCGAGCAGGTGCATGAGCATCGTCGTCACCGCGAAGCCGCGGGCGCGAAGCTCGGCGGGCAGGACGTTGGCCATCGCGGCGTTGAGGGGGCCGATATTGACGAAGAGGAGGAAGAGCGTGACGAACATCGCGGGCCAGAAGACGACGGGCTGCGGCGCCAGGACCGCGACGAGCGTGAAGCCGATCGACGCCGTGAGGGACCAGCCCGAGACGACGAAGTCGGCGCCGGGCCAGCGCCGGGCCACGCCGCTGGCCACGCGGCCGCCGAGCAGCGTCCCGAGGAAGCCGGCCACCACGAGCAGCACGCCGAAGGTCGACGCCGCGCTCGCCAGCGGAATGCCGCGCACGCGCACGAAGTAGGTCGGCATCCACGTCGCCAGCCCGCCCATCGCGAACGTGTAGATCACCTGGGCGGCCGTGTTCACCACGTAGGAGCGGCGGCGCGCCAGGCTGCGGAGCGAGTCGCCCAGTGCCAGCGAGACGGGCGCGGAGGCCGCCCCGTCGAGCGCGCCGCGGCGCGGCTCGGCGAGCAGCAGCAGCAGAAAGGCCAGCGCGGCGCCGGGCGCGCCGGCGATAAAGAACGTGGCCCGCCAGCCGTAGGCCTCGCCGACGACGCCGCCCAGGATGTACCCGAGCGCGCTGCCCACGGGGATGGCGGCGTAGAAGATGCCGAGCGCCCGCGCCCGGCGCTCGGCGGGATAGCAGTCCGACAGCAGCGACGGCGTCACCACGGAGTAGCTCGCCTCGCCCGCGCCGATCACCGCGCGCGCGACGAGCAGCAGCGCGTACGTCGGCGCCAGACCCGAGGCGACCGTCGCGGCGCTCCAGACGAAGACGCCGAGGGCGGCCAGGCGCAGGCGCGGCTGGCGGTCGCCGAGCCAGCCGGCGAGGGGACACACCAGCGAGTAGGCGACGATGAAGAGCGACTGCAGCAGCCCGCCCTGCGCGTCGGAGATCGCGAGGCCGGCGAGGATGAGCGGCAGCGTGCCGGCCGCGACGTAGCGGTCGAGGTAGTTGAGGCCGTTGAGCGCGGTGAGCGCGCCGAGCATGACGCCCGACGCGCGGCGCCAGCCGTCAGCCGGCATGCGGAGGCACGAGGTCGCCGAGCGCCCGCGCCTCGTCCACCAGGGCCCGGCGTTCCTGTAGCAGCCGGCGGTGCAGGTCGCGGTCGGTGAGGAACCAGACGAACGCGCGCGCCTGCCGGCCGACGTCCCCGAGTCGCTCGCGCCAGGCCAGCGCCAGCACGCCGGAGGGGATCACCGCGAGGAGGAACGTGAGGAACAGCGCGAGGCCGGCGAGCCGCCACACGAGCCACGCCTCGAGGGCCCAGCACATCGGATACAGGACGAGCCCGGCGGCCATCTTGTCGGTCGCCTCTTCCTCCGCCGTGCGTCCCAGGAGCGCGACCGTCTTCCCGGTCAGCCAATACGGCAGCGCGTGACAGGCGAGGCCCCAGAGCGCCAGCGGCAGGCCGAGCGCCAGCCAGACGAGATTCTCGACGACGTAGCGGACGACCAGCCCGGGCGTGTACGGCCGCCCGAGCTGCTCGCTCGGGACGCCGACCTCGTCGAGGTGCGCGCAGTAGAGCTCGACCCGCCGGCGCAGCGCCGCCACACGCTGCGGTTCGCGCTCGGCCAGGTAGCGCGCGCCCCGCATCACCCGCTGCTTCCAGGAGAGCGCCTGCTCGGCCGCGCCGGGGCGCGTCGCCTCCTGGAACCACGCGCGCTCGAGCACGTCGAGCAGCTCGAGGGTGTAGTGGTCCTCGGCCTCGACGATGCGTGCGCGAATCGCCTCGGCGATCCGCGCGGTCAGCTCGCGCACGACATCCGCCGGGTGCTCGGGGTAGGCGGCGATCACGTCGGCCGTCGGCACCGGCTCGCCCACCATGATCTGGACCGACGCCGAGCGGAATGTGCCCGGGTCGTGGAAGACCATGCCGAGCGGCAGCAGCGTGATGCCGCAGCGGCCGCCCGCCGCGGTCTCGGCGCCGAGCAGGATGCGTGCGGCGCCGGTGCGCACGGGCAAGAGCGTCGGCTGCGGCTGGGTCCGGCCCTCGGGAAAGATCAGCAGGACGCCGCCGCCGCGGAGCACGCCGATGGCCGCGGCGAACATCGCCTCGTTCTTCTTCGGGTCGTCCCCGGCCTCGACGCGACGGCTCACCGGCACGGCGTGCATCATCCGGAGGAACGGGCCGATGAGCGGATGGCGGAAGAGCGGCGCGTTGGCGAGTACCATCACCGGCCGCTGGAACAGCATCACCACCTGCATGGCGTCGACGATCGAGTTGTGGTGGTTGGCGACGGCGAGCACGGGGCCGGTGGCCGGGATGCGCTCGCGGCCGACGACGTCGATCCGCCGATAGAAGAGCCGGAGGAGCAGGCGGATGACCGTCCGGACCAGCTGGTAGCCGGGCGTCATCGGCGCGGCGCCGCGCAGGAGATCCGCATCCGATTCTTCGCGATCCACGCGTACACGCGTCGGGCGAGCGGGCGGGCGCCGGGGAGCGCGAAGACCGCGGCGAGCCAGCCGAGCCCGCGGATGCGCCGGAGGAGCTCGGGCACCGCGTCGGCGCCCCCGAGCACGCGACCGTCGGGCAGGACGAGCTGCATCGCCGTCGTGCACGCCGTGTCGGAGATCTGCGGGAAGCGCTTGCGCCGCGGCTCGGAGCGGCACGGGAGGATCTCGAGGGCACCGCCGGACAGCGCCAGGCGCATGAGCCAGAGCGCGCTCGCCCGGCACATCGCGCACTCGGCGTCGTAGATCAGGACCGCCGTGGCTACGGGCGGCGCCCCCATCGCTTGAGCGTCCGGTAGTAGAGGACGAAGCCGGCGGCGACGGCCGCGGAGACGCACGCCTGGACGAGCGGCGCCGCGCCGCCGCCGCGCGCGTAGAGACGCAGCTGGACGACCGCGTAGAAGAGGAAGAACGCGATCCCCGCGCCGATGAGGATGCGGTGGGCGGTGATGAGCCTCACGCGGGCCGCGCGGCTTACGCGCCCAGCACGGCCTTCACGGCGTCCCGGGCGACCGCGACCAGCCGGTCGACCTCCGCCTCGGTTACGACCAGCGGCGGCGCGTAGTAGATCGTGTCGCCCGGGGCCGGGTGCGGCCCGACCACCGCGCGCGTTCGCGTGACGACGCCGCGCTTCATCATCTCCGCCTGGATGCGCGCCGCCACCTTCCGGTCGGCGCCGAAATTCTTCTGGGTCGCGAGGTCCTCGACCAGCTCGACGGCGGCGAGGAGCCCCTTGCCGCCGCGGATGTCGCCCGCGTGCGGGTGGTCGCGGAACGCGGTCCGGAGCCCGGCGAAGAGCCGCTCGCCCATCTTCGCCGCGTTCTCCCAGAGGCGCTCGCGCGTCATGATCTCGAGGTTCTTCACGGCGACCGCGCAGCACGTCGGGTGGCCGGAGTAGGTGTACGCGTGCATCCAGCGGTCCTCGGGCTTCACCGAGTCCATCGCGTCCTTGATCGCCTTCGTGATCATGATCCCGCCGAGCGGGAGATAGCCCGACGTGACGCCCTTGGCGAACGAGAGGATGTCGGGCTTGACGTTCCAGTGCGTGAGCGCGAACCACCGGCCCGTCCGGCAGAACCCCGTGATGACCTCGTCGGCGATGAGCAGCACGTGGTGCCGCGTGCACACCTCGCGCACGCGCGGCCAGTAGTCGTCGGTCGGGTAGAGGACGCCACCGCCGCCGTGGATCGGCTCGCCGATGAACGCGGCGACCGTGTCGGGCCCCTCACGGAGGATCGCCTCCTCCAGCGCGCGCGCCGCCGCCTGGCCCACCGTCTCGCCGGGCTTGGCGCCCTGGAACCGGTACGGGTAGCACGTCGGGATGTGGACGAACCCCGGCACGCGCGGCTCGAACATCTTCCAGTAGGCGCTCATCCCGGTGGCGCTCATCGCCTGCAGCGTGACGCCGTGGTAGGCCTGGTGGCGCGCGATGATCTTCACCTTGTCGGGCTTGCCGACCGCCTTCCAGTAGAAGCGCGCCGTCTTGAACGCCGACTCGTTCGCCTCGGCGCCACCCGACGCGAGGAAGACGGCCTGCATGTTGTCGTACGTGATCTCCATGAGGCGATTGGCCAGCGTGATCGCCGGGATGTTGGACGAGCCCACGTAGCCCGTGAAGTACGCGAGCTCCTTCATCTGGGCGGACGCCGCGTCGGCGAGCTCCGCGCGCCCGTGCCCCACGTTGACGTTCCAGAGGCCCGCCAGCCCGTCGAGATACTCGTGGCCGCCGATGTCCCAGACCGTCGCGCCGCGCCCCCGGACGTAGATGACCGGCTCCGCGTTCTCGGATGGATGGTGGAGCGGATGGATCAGATGCTCCTGATCGGCCTTCACGAGCTCGGCAGCGGTCAGCGCCATTGCGTCCTCCCCAAGGTCATGGGTGGTCCCCGGCCGGACGCGCCCGGCGGTAGTCGCCGTCCGGAATCGCCACGGCACGGTGCTGCGGTCCGCGATACCAGTAGACCCACGCCCGTGCGCGCCTCCCGCTCGTGCGCGTCACGGTCGCCGGGCGACGGTCGAAATTGTAACCCTCCTCGCGGTCGAGGGCCGGGAGAACTTCGGGCGCATCGATCCGGTACAGCTCCCCGCGCACCGTTCCGCGCCCGTCGATCAGCCCGGGATACCTCCCGAGATCGAGCAGCCGGCCGCGCATGCGCCCCTGCTCGACGAACGTCGCTCCGCGCGCGAGCACTGGATGTAGCGCGTACCCCCGCATCAGCGTTCCGTACGTAAACAGGAGCGGCGCCGCGCGCGAGCGGAGGGCGGGGCGCGGTCCCCGTCGAGCACCCCGGCTATCGCCAGAGCCAGCGTCGGCGTGGCCCTTCCGAGACCCGTAGCTTCTGGGGATTGACTCGGCCGCGCCGCGAGCGGAATTCCCGCCACGCGCGACAGCTAGCGTGGTGGAGAAAGGGCGATGCCGGCGCTGGCCCCGGCGACGGACGGACTTGTTCAGGAGGCGCTCACGGCTTGGAGCACGGCACCGAGGAAGTCCTTCTCGGGGACGGCCCCCTCGAACTGCACGCGATCGTTGATGACGATCTTCGGCACGCCCATGACCTGGTACGCGCGTGACAGCTCGGGGAACTCGGTCGCTTCGATCGTGGTCGACCGGACCCGCTCGGAGGCGACCGCCATATGCTGCGCCAGGCGCACGGCCCGGGGGCAGTAGGGTCAGGTGGGCGTCGAAAAGACCTTGATGTCCACGTCGGCGGTGAGCGTCCGGAGCGTCGCGAGCGTCTCCTCGGCGAGCGCCGTCTGCCCGGTGGACACCACCACGATCGAATCGATCAGGTTGCCGAACTCGTAGCCGGTCGGGACCCCGTAGAATCGTATCCCATAGTCACGGGCGCCCTCCACGACGATCGCCGGGACTTGCTCCACGCCGTACGCCGCGGCGCGCTCGCGGTCGATCGCCGGGTTGAGGACCTCCACGCTGATCTGGTCGGAAAGCTCGGCGACCTCGCGGACGAGCGCTTCGTTCTGGCGGCAGAGGTCGCCGGCCAGGAGCTCCTGCGAGAACACGACGAGCTTCACGGGGCCGGTGAGCTTCTCGAACTCCTTGCGGACGGCGGCACGGTCACGCTCGGTCATCATGGGCATGGCGTCATTATACTCACCTGCTGAAATCGTGGGCGCTCGCCGCCGGCGCTGCGTATGCGGGCGGCAGGACCCCGAGCGCCACCGCCGCATCCTCCTGAAATCCCGGGCGCGCGCGGCGGGCACGGTTGTTGCTCCACGCCAACCCATGGAGGGGACGCGCGGCATGGACGATTGGTGGGGCGACCTCGAGCGCGAGATCCTCGAGTCGCTCGAGGGGCATGGACCCGTCGCGCCGGCCCAGATCGGCCGTCGGCTCGGGATCTCGGAGGACGCCGCGGCGTCACTGCTCTCGCTGCTGGCGCAAGAGGGCAAGGTCCGCATCCGCCTGGTCGACTTGCCCTGAGCCGCGGTCGGTCGTAAGGTCGTACCCCGGACCGACCCGAGTCGAGGGAGTGTCACCATGAAGCCGTTCGTGATCAACCGCTACGGGCGGATCGTCTTCCCGTTCAACTTCTTCCCGGCGCTCGACTTCTCCGTCTTCGAGACGCTCGATCAGTTCGCCGCGGTGATCAAGCGCGACTTCGAGGAGAAGGCCCCGACCGAGGTCGACATCGTCGCCAAGGTCGACGCGCACGCCTACAACGGCCGCTACGACCTGCTCCGCGACCTGGCGCTGAACCTCTTCTGGGTGAACCGCTACGCGATGACGATGTACGAGAAGCGGCCGATGCGCTGGCGCGACGTCCCCCGCCAGCGCGACGACGTGTTCCTGCCGATCTTCCAGCCCTGGGACGGCGGGGAGCTGACGAGCGCGATCGAGTCGGGCTACCGGGCGCTCCCGCCGGCGTGGGACGAGGGCACGGAGGACAAGATCTCGCGCATCCTCCTCGACGTCTTCCGCCACAAGAAGGGCGCGGGCGCGGAGCTCCCGGCGATCAAGCCCACGGTGTCGGAGATCCTCGCGAACGCGCAGAGCCTCACCTACCACCTGCTCGCGTACGATCCCGACTACCCGGGCTACGGCTACGACGACATCATCGAATTCGCGCACCGCGTCCCCGAGCTCGAGGCGCTCGGGCGCCAGGCGATGGTGCTCCACAACCAGTACCGCTGGGACCGCTCGAAGACGCGCGTGATCGAGGTCGGGAAGCTCCACGACGATGACTTTGTCGTGGTGTTCTCCCCGCGGAGCGACGAGGTGGTGCAGTTCATCCGCCGCGTCAAGGCCGGCCGGCGCGTCCCGCCCCGCCGCCCCGCGCCGCTGCCGGCGAAGGCGCCGGTCACGCCGTACCCGGCGATCGACGTACGGCAGCGGTTCGCCGTCATGCCGCGCGTCGAGGCCCTGGCCGTGTACAAGGGCGAGATCGTCTGCACCAACGACGACCTGATCCGCAACACCGCGTACTGCTGGTCGCCGATGACGGCGAAGGAGATCGAGGAGAAGACCGGCATCGTCGAGCGGCTCTACACCGAGCTCGACCTCGACCACATCGCCCTCCTCGCCGCCCAGCGCGCGCTCGCGAAGGCCGGGCGGCGGCCCGAGGAGATCGGCGCGGTGCTCTTCTGCTCGTGCACCTCCGCCAAGATGATGCCCTCGCTGGCGACGTGGCTGTCGGGACAGCTCGGCATGCTCCAGACGCACGCCTCGTGCGACATGGTCGCGGCGTGCGCCGGCCTCCCCTACGGCCTCTCCGAGGCGGTGCGCCTGCTCCAGGAGGTCGAGCGCCCCGTGCTCGTCGTGTGCGGCGAGCGGTTCTCGGACAAGATCGGCACCGTGCGGACGTCGCGGATGATCTTCGGTGACGGCGCCGCCGCGCTCGTGGTCGGCCCGGCGCCGGCCGGCGCGCCGCCCGACATCGAGTGGTTCCAGACCTACGCGAGCGGGCCGATGAGCGAGGTGGACTCGATCATCTGGCCGAACCCGGAGTTCGACAACAACATCACCGTCTACGGGCCCGAGGTCAAGGCGCTCGTGAAGCGCTACCTCTCGCAGATGATCGCGGAGCTCCAGGCGCTCCCCCATCCCGACGGCGGCGGGCGGACGCTCCTGGACGCGATCGACCTGATCGTCCCCCACCAGGCGAACAAGACGATGGTGCTGCACTATGCCCGGGCGGCGGGCGTCCCGGCGGAGCGGCTCTACTTCAACATCGAGCGGGTGGGCAACACCTCGTCGGCGTCCATCCCGATCGCGATCCACGACGCCGTGCGGGAGGGCGTGATCGACCGGCCCGTGCGCGTCTTCGCCCCCGGGTTCGGCGCGGGCGCCGTCGGCGGCTACGTCGTCATGCGCGTCGATCCGGCAACCGTCGACGTGGCGCCTGCTCAGCGGACCTCGTAGCCGGGCGAGATCTCCGTCTCCATCCCGGCCGGCGAGGCGGCACGGCCGTCGAAGAATACCGCCACCTGCTCGCCGAGCGCGCGCCGCCGGTTGATCCGGACGACGATGTTCCACTCGTCGTGCGCGCCTTTGCTGAAGGCGCTCGACGCGCGCAGGGCGTAGTAGCGGACGAAGGCGCTGCGCCGGACGGGATCCGTCGCGACGGTCCGACGGAAGTCCCCGTCCGCGGTCGCCCGCGACTGGGCGTACCGGTCGATGCATCCGGTGACGTCGCCGCCGCCGCAGCCGAAGAAGGCCCGCATATCGCCTGGCCCCGTAAAGTGGACCAGGTCGAAGTCACGTCCTGCGCCGTCGTCACCCGCGAGCACCTGCGCCCACATCAGCATGTACTCATCGCCGCCCGGCGACCGGCCACCGACCGGCGGCATCTGGTAGGCACCGGGATCGAGAACCCAGACGGCGGGGCCGTACTCTCGCTCGAGGCGGGCCTTGACCGAGGCGGAGACTTCCAGATTGACGCGCTCGTTGCCACCGCCGCGGGAACTGATCGGCGTGCTCGCGTAGATGATGAACTTCCCGGCCTGGCGCTGCGCGCGAACGTCCGCGCGGATCTGCTGGACCCGCGTGGCGATCGTCGCGGCGAAGGCCGGATCCACGCAGTACGTCATCCCGAGGACGGTCGCCTCCGGCGTCCTGGGCGGCTTGCACTCCGCCGCCACCAGCGTCCCGGCCCAGAGGAACAGCGCCGCAAGCGTGAGCGCTGGTCGGAGCATGCTCATTGGCTTGCCGCCATCACGACCACGCCGCGATGAGCGCCGGGCCCTCGGCCCGGAGCGCGCGGCCGAACGCCTGAGCGAACGACGCCTCACTGTCGGCCGCCGCCGACGGCACCGCGAAACGCTGCCCCATTCGGACCAGCTCGGGCGCGTCGGAGCTCCCGTCGGGGATCGCGACGACGACGATCGGCGCGCGGAGCCGGATCGCCGTCGGCAACTCCGAGAGCGCCGCGCGGAACCCCGCACCGCCCGTGAAGCAGACGGCGCGGCGCTCGGGGTGGACGAGATGGGCCGCGATCGCCGCGGGCAGCGCGAACCCTACCGTGGCCGGCCCGTAGGAGGCGACGAACTCCCCGGGGGCGACGGCGTCCCACGCGCCGGCCAGGGCGGCGGCGTGGGGCCCGGCGTCCAGGGTCGCGATCGTCCCCGCCTCCGTCGCCTCCCGCGCGAGCGCGGCCACGCGCCCCGGCGTGAGGCGCCCGTCCGCGGCCCCGGGCCGCGGACGCAGGGAACGCTTCACGCGGTCGAGCTCGGCCACATCCCAGTCGGCGCGCGCACGACCGCGCAGGCGCGGCGCGAGCTCCTCGATCGCGAGCGCGATATCGCCGACGACCTCGACGACCGGGCGGTACCACTCGCCCGCCGCCGGCGACGGCGCCAGGTGGAGCAGCGGCGCAGTCGTCATCCAGGGACCGGGGCTCACCTCGATCGCGTCGAGCCCCAGGGCCACGATCAGGTCCGCGCGGCCGAGGAGCGGCCCCTCGCCGCCGCCCGGCCAGAGGACGCCGTGCATCAGCGGGTGCGGGTCGGGAAGGACCCCCTTCGCTCTGAGCGTCAAGAGCACCGGCGCGGGCAGCGCCTCCGCGAGCGCCCGGAGCCACTGCGCGTCGGTAGCGGAGCGACACTGGAGGCCGGCGATCAAGATTGGACGCGACGCATTCGCGAGCAGTCGCGCGGCCTCGTCGAGCGCGCGCGGGTCCGGGGGCGGCAGCGGCGCGGGCCGGCACGCGGTCGCCGCCGGAACGGCGGGAGCCCCGGCCACCTCGGCCGGCACGTCGAGGTGCACCGGCCCCCGCGGCTCGTTCATCGCGAGCTGGGCCGCGTGGGCGGTCCAGTGCGACGCCGATCCGGCGTCCACGGCGAGGCTCGCCTTGCACCCGTGCACGCTCCCCGGATGGCGATCGGTCACGAAGATCATCGGGGACCGATCGAGGGTGGCGCGCGCGACGCCGGTCGCCGCCGCGGCGACGCCGGGACCGGGCGCGGCGAGGGCCGCGCCCGGCGCGCTCACGAGGTCGCCCGTCACCGCCGCCATGACGCACGCCGCGGCCTCGTCGTGCGCCAGCACGACGGGCAGCCCCCGCCGCCGCGCCGCCTCGACGAGAGGGAGCTGCGAGCCATGGCCCGGCACGCCGAAGATCCGTGGCGTCCCGGCACGCTGGAGGCCGTCGACGACCACGTCGGCGACGGTCGTACTCACGCGGCGCGGAACGGGACGGACTTCACTTCGTCCCGAGACTCTCGAAGACCGGCCGCATCCGGTCGAGCGCCGACCTTAAATTGGCCTCGGAGTTGGCGTACGACAGGCGCAGGTATCCCTCGCCGTGGGCGCCGAACGCGGTGCCGGCGAGCACGGCCACGCCCGCCTCGTTGAGGAGCCGCTCGGCGACGTCCGCCGACGGGCGCGCCGTGGCCTTGATGTTCGGAAACACGTAGAACGCGCCGCGCGGCCGGGCGCACGTGACGCCGGGCAAGCGGTTCAACCCCTCCACGAGGAGGTCGCGGCGGCGCTTGAACTCGGCGACCATCCGCGCGACCGGCGTCTGGTCACCCTCGAGCGCGGCGAGGCCCGCGAGCTGGACGAACGTCGCGGTGCACGAGGCCGAGTTCACCATGAGCCGCGTCACGTGCTCGGCGAGCGCCGGCGGCATGACCCCGTAGCCGAGCCGCCAGCCGGTCATCGCGTACGACTTCGAGAAGCCGTCGAGGAGGATCGTCCGCTCGCGCATCCCGGGGAACCCCGTGATCGAGACGAACTCGCCCTCGTAGAGGAACTGGCGGTAGATCTCGTCGCTCAGGATGGGAATCCCCCGGCGACACGCGACATCGGCGATGAGCTCGAGCTGGCCCCGGTCGAGCACGCCGCCGGTCGGGTTCTCGGGTGAGTTGATGATGATGAGGCGCGTCCGCGGCGACACGCGCCGCTCGAACGCGTCGAGGTCGAAGCCGAAGCCGCTGGCCTCGAGGAGCGGGATGGGCACGGGCACGCCGCCGACGAAGTTGATGACGGACTCGTAGATCGGGAAGCCGGGGTTCGGATAGATGACCTCGTCCCCCTCGCCGACGAGCGCCAGGATCGTGAAGAACATGATCGGCTTCGCGCCGGGCGTCACGACCACCTCGTCGGGCGAGACCGGCACGCCGCGCGTCTCGGCCACGTGCTTGGCGATCGCCTCGCGCAGCTCGGGCAGTCCCGCGGACGGGCCGTAGTGCGTCGCCCCCGCGTCCAGCGCCCGCTTGGCCGCTTCCTTGATGTGCGCCGGCGTGTCGAAGTCCGGCTCGCCGATCTCCAGGTGGACGATCTCGCGACCCGCCCGCTCGAGGGCGCGGGCGCGTGCGAGCACTTCGAAGGCCGACTCCGTCCCGAGCCTCGCCATGCGCCCGGCGACTCTCATCACGTGCC
>Ga0209376_1000914_pt1 | contig 31554 bp, 24 predicted proteins | sample GraSoiAngelo_134_FD_185891 | JGI IMG/M metagenome (GOLD analysis project Ga0209376, IMG submission 185891) | Grasslands soil microbial communities from the Angelo Coastal Reserve, California, USA - 14_0929_05_30cm (SPAdes) (version 2) | ecosystem: Environmental > Terrestrial > Soil > Grasslands ... | reverse complement strand
GAAGCAGGCTTAAAAGTCAGCTGCTCTACCAACTGAGCTACCGGGTCGGCTTGCGCAGGACAAGAACTTAGTGGGCGGAGTGGTTGGGTGGGAGTACCAGTGTTTGCCGTCGTTTGCTCGCCGCCCCTCAGAAGGTCGGCAGATCCGTGCGATCGTCTGTCAGGGGCTGGTAGAGCCTGTCCTTCTCGGAGAGGTGCGGCTCGGCAATCGCCCACGAGATCGCCAGTGAAGAATCGTTCCAGATGATTCCATGCTGGTCGTCCGGCACGTAATACGCGGAGCACTTGTATTCGACGTCGCTCGGCTCCAGCGGAACGCAGAACCCGTGCGCAAACCCTTCGGGAATGAACAGCTGCCGCTGGTTGGCCGCCGAGAGCTCTACGGCAACCCAGTGACGGAACGTCGGCGAGCCGCGCCGGATGTCCACTGCCACGTCGATGACGGACCCCCGGATGACCCGGACGAGCTTCGCCTGGGGGTGTCGCAACTGGTAGTGCAATCCCCGGATCGTGCCAACGATCGAGTGGGACTGATTGTCCTGCACGAACCGCTCCGGTAGTCCCGCGGCAGCGTAGCGTTCGGCCTGATAGCTCTCAAAAAGAGAGCCACGGCTGTCCTCGAACACGCGGGGTTCGATGATCACGACGCCGTCCAGCTCCGTCTTGATGACTCTCACGTGGTGTGCTCTGCGAGCTGGTCAAGAAACCGATCCAGCGCGTCCTCCCAGCTGGGAAGAGGCCGCTCGAGGATTCCCTCGGATCGCGTCGTATCGAGGACCGACCAGACCGGCCGTTTCGCCGGCCTCGGGAAATCGGCGGTCGAGCAGGGCGTAAGCAGCTCCGGAGTGCCGGCGCGCTGAAACACGCGCTGAGCGAGCTGATACCACGTCGCGCGTCCGCTATTGGCCACGTGCAGGATCCGTTCCGGCACCGCACCCTGCGTCGACGCGGCGCCGCGCCGGCGCTCGACCGACAGGAGCCGCCAGGTGGCCCGAGCAAGGTCGACGCTATAGGTGGGCCGTCCCGTCTGGTCGTTCACGACCTTCGTCGGGAGGCGCGCGGTGGCCCGCTCCCACATGGTCCGGGGAAGGCTGCGGCCGTGGAGCCCGTACAGCCACTGGGTGCGCAGGATGACGTAGCGACGCCCCTCCTGGGCAATCTTCAACTCCCCCGCCAACTTGGAGGCGCCGTACACCCCGAGTGGCGCGCACCGATCCTCCTCGCGGTACGGTCGCGACCCGGATCCATCGAACACGTAATCGGTACCGTAGTGGACCAAGAGGGCGTCGGAGGCGGCATCGGGCCGACGTTGGCGTGCCAGTGCAGCCGCGATAAGACCGGGCGCGTCCCCATTGATGGCGAATGCTCGCTCCTGGTGAGATTCAGCCCCGTCAACGTCGGTATAGGCGGCGCAGTTTATCAGCACGTCGGGGGTCACCTGAGCGATCACAGCGCTCAGAGCGTCCGGATTGGTGACGTCGACTTCGCGCGAAGTACGCGTGACCAGCTCCACGTCGCCGGGGGCTTCCGCGCGAAGATCGTGCGCGAGCATCCCGCCAGCGCCAAGGACCAGTACACGAAACACAGACCGTGGTTCGGTCAACCGTTCAGATACAGCGCGTGCGCCGCCCGATACGCTTCGCTGAGGACGCGTTCCCACCACGTGCGGTTGCTGAGGTACCACTCGACCGTCTCCGCGAGTCCCGTCTTCAGATCGCGCTGCGGAGTCCAACCCAGCGTCGCCGCGATCTTCGCGATGTCCATCGCGTACCGTCGGTCGTGGCCGGGACGGTCAGTGACATACTTGATCAGCGACTCCGCTTTTCCGAGCAGCCGCAGGAGCTCCCGCACGATGATGATGTTGGTCGTCTCCGCTTCCCCGCCGATGTTATAAACCTCGCCCGGGGTGCCTCGCGTCAGCACGGTCCACAGGGCATCGACGTGATCCTGAACGTGTATCCAGTCCCTGACGTTGAGACCGTCTCCGTACACCGGGAGCGGCTCGTCCCGTAGCGCCCGCGTGATCATGAGCGGGATCAACTTCTCCGGGAACTGGAAGGGCCCGTAGTTGTTGGAGCACCGCGTGATGATGGCGGAGAACCCGTGGGTCTCGACGTAGGCGCGGACCATCAGGTCGGAGCCGGCTTTGCTCGCGGAGTAGGGGCTGTTCGGCGCGATCGGCGACCGTTCGGTGAACGGGGGGTCCGTCGGCCCCAGCGACCCGTATACCTCGTCCGTACTCACATGCACGAACCGAAACGGTCGCGGCGCTCGCAGCAACTCGGCCCGACACGCCTCGAGCAATGCGAGCGTGCCGCCGACATTCGTCTCCGCAAAGGCGGTGGGTCCGACGATCGACCGATCCACATGGGACTCCGCGGCGAAATGGACCACCACATCCGGAAGCCATTCCGACCGGGTGCCGGCGGGGGCGAGGGGGGGGGAGCCGGCTTCACTGCGGAGGCGGCCGGCAAGCAGGCAGGCGAGGGTTTCGGCGTCCCGGATGTCGCCACGCACGAATCGATATCGGTTGTCCCCCCTTACGCCATGCTCTCCTGCCACATCGGTGAGGCTTTCCAGGTTGCCGGCGTAAGTGAGACTATCCAGGTTGACGATGCGGACCGTTGGATCACGCAGTAGCGACGTACGAATGAAGTTGGAGCCGATGAAGCCGGCGCCACCCGTGACCAGGATTGTCGCCGGGTTCATCACACCTCGACGTCCGAGTCGTCCCCGAGCGACATCCGGTACAACCCCTGCGAACCACGGCTCGACATGGTGACGTTGCGTCCGAGCAGGCTGTCTTCCAGCCGATTGATGCCCTGGAGACGGCACCCTTCGAGCAGGACCGCGTGTTGAATGATGGAATCGGCGATTTCGGTGTCATTCCCCACGCTGGTGAACGGACCCACGAAACTGTTCCGCAGGTTGCAGCGCTCGCCGATCATCACGGGTCCCCGGATGCGACAGTTGGCGACCACCGTGTCGCGGCCTATCTGAACCCGACCCTGAACGCTGCTCTTCGCGTCGACGCTGCCCCGCACATCCGTCCTACACCATGAGTCCAATACCGTCGTGTTGGCGGCGAGGAGGTCGTCCTTCTTCCCTGTGTCGAGCCACCACTCAGCGATGATGTGAGACTTGACTCGGGCGTGGTCGTTGAGCAGTTGCTGGATCGCGTCGGTGATCTCAAGCTCGCCACGCGCGGAGGGAACGATCTGGTCGATCGCGCCGTGGATGGCCGGCGAAAAGAAATACACACCGACCAACGCGAGGTTCGATGCAGGATCCTTCGGTTTCTCCACCAGCTTCAGGACGCGCCCAGCATCGTCGACGGTCGCGACTCCAAACGCGGACGGGTTGTCCACCGCCTTCAACAAGATCGTCGCGTCGGCGCCGCCCGCTCGGAATTCGTCGGCGAACTGGGTGATGGGCGTGCCGATCAAATTGTCGCCGAGGTACATGACAAAGGGCGAGTCACCGAGGAACGGACGGGCGATCTTGACACAGTGCGCCAGGCCACCGGGATGCGCCTGCGGGATCCATGTCACGCGCAGCCCGAACAAGGAGCCGTCCCCGATTGCCGCCTGAATCGCGTGGCCGGTTTCGGGCGCGATCACGATCCCGACCTCCTCGATGCCGGCAGCGGCGATGTTCTCGAGGACGAAGAACAGAATGGGCTTGTTCGCGACCGGGATGAGCTGCTTGGCCGCCGTGTGCGTGATCGGTCGGAGGCGAGTCCCTTTGCCCCCGCTTAGGACCAGACCTTTCAGACCCGGGCGCATCCGAACTCGCCCTCCTCGGTGGTCACCGATCCTCCCGATTCAGCGGCCGTGCGATTGTCGTCGTGGCTAACGACGTGGCAAACATGCGGCTCCAAGTTGTGAGAAGTCAAGCGGATGAGGCGCTGTTCGGGAGATGTCGGGTTCGGCGTCGGACTAGAGGCTCCTCAGTCGGGCTCTTTCGCACAGCGCGCCGGCGCTGGCTGGGCCAGGAAGTCGCGATTCATCGTGCGCATCGCTTGGAGCAAGGGGCCGGGCCGGCCATCGGCATCATAGAGGCCGCCGTACTGCACATGATCGAACAGCTGCAGCGAGCGCAGCGCGATATCACCGCGCTCGGCCACGATACGCAAATCCAGACGATCCGCCGTCGGCCGCGGCACGATCGCCGCACACACCTGCCGCCGACCCGTCGACGGAAACTCCAGCGCGACCGCCGGCCCGTCGCCAGCCCGAACCGAAAGCCGCGCGGCCTTCCTGACTATGGCCTCGATGCAGGTTGTGTCTGGCAGCGCATCCTCTTTCGGAAGCCGCCCGCGCTGCGCCGGAATCTCCTGCGAAAGCTGATCGTCCGCGCCCAGCCGAAGCTGGAAATCACCGTCCGGCAGCGGTTCAAGAGCGGCACGGGCATCACCGCTCGCGCGCTGCAAGGACCAGCCGTCCAGCCCGTAGCCGAAGGCCGGGTTGTATATCGGGCTCTCGCGATAGTCCACCGTCGTCCAGAATCCGTAACCCAGCACGTGGTTCGCCTTCATCACGCAGACCGCACGACTGAGGAATCCGGGGATCTCCTTCCGCTGGAGCACAGCGTTGCGCTCGTAGCCCAGCGTGTTGTCGACCACGTTGAACTGGTCGATGAATAAAGCGTTCACGCCGCTGCTCTGCGCAGTCTCCTTGAGCAACACCGTCAACAGGTGCAGGCTCTGGTCGGCACCGAGCTGCTCGCCTTCGTTGCGCGCGCCCCAGAACGGCGCCCAGTAAATAGTCAGCGGCCGGCCCGGCGGCAAGGCTGCCATACCCGCGTGGCCGATCCAGCGATCCACTTCGGTGCGTCCCGCTTTCTCAACGAAATGTGGATCCTTGTCGATACGCGCCTCGTAGGACAGATTCGGCAAAGCGGACAACGCTGGGCGGAACAGTTTCTCCACCACCAGCCAATCCCAGTAGGCATTGAACGCTTCCGCATCGTCGCCCTGCGGCGTGGGCAACCCCCAGGACGACGTCGCCACCGACGGCCTGGCGATGCGGAACTCCCCGTAGTCGGCCCTGGCACGCTTGTCGATGCGATGCAGCCATTGATCTTCCCAACTCATGAACGTCAGTGCCACACCGGGACGATCGGCGAGCTCGTGGCCCAACCGCGCGACGAACTGCTGGTAGGCCGCACGCACCGCCCGGTCATTCAACAGGCGGTCGACCCGAATGCCGACGTTGCCGGCATCGGGATGGAAACTCCAAGCATACCCGACTCGCAGCACAACTTTGAGCTTGGCCCGGTCGGCTTCGTCGAGCAGGAAATGCAGTCGCTCGAATGCGCGCTCGTCGTACCGGCAGCAAGGCGCGAACACCGGCTGGAAATCGCCCCAGGACACCAGCAGGACCACCGCATTGAAGCCATCGCCGGATATCCGCGCGAAGTCCTTGCGGACACCGCTGCGGCGGAAACCGGCGATGAAGTTCGCCGGCCATTGCCGCCCGAAGTAATGCGCCGCTACCAAGGGCTGTACCGTGGAAGGCGTCGTCGTTGTTGCGGCCGCGGGCGTGACCGCGGGCCTGGGCGCCCGGCCCGTGTCTCGATCGGCTTCCGAGCATGCTGCCCCAAGCAGCACGAGCACGCTCAGTGCGGGCAGCTTCACGCGCGTAAGGATAGCGTTGCCACTCATACGCGGTCCCGAAAGCCGATCGAATTGAAGCTTACAGGGACGGGGCGGCCATCCACCACGATGTCGTACGAGCCGGTGGAAACCTGGCTCCAGCCCAAGACCGGATGGTATCTCCAGTTGGGGCTCTGATTGGAGTCGATGCACGCGGCGCGGACGGCGCCTTCGAACAGGGCCACGCTAACCAGCACCGAGGTGCACGGGAGCAGGACGTTCCGACGGTTGGTCAAAAGTCGCAGCGGAGCTCTCAAGATCGTGTGGTGTCACCTGGACCTACCGGCTCGTCGAGCAAGAATGGGGCCGTGGCTCTGCGGGGGACGCTCGCCGAAGTGCGGAAGTGACTTCGTAATGAAGACACCGAGACGCGACGTATGCGTCGTGGTCCCCGCGCCGCTCAATGGTTCCGCGACTCGAAGACCTGAGGGCGACGCGGCTTCCGCTTCTCCAGCGTGTGTGCCGGCGGTGGGCGGTTGTCCAACCACCAACGGGATCGCACGTGCCGGGTGGGCCGTGAAGGAAGTCTGCTCCTGGCATGCCCCTTGCACCTACCTCGTGGATCGACTCGCTGGGCAAAGACACCTCGCGTATCCGGGGGGAAAGCCGCCGCTTGTGATACAACTCGGATAACTTGTGATACATCTCGGCGATAAGATGTACGCGGGACCGATGCCGCTGCCTTGCCGCGTCCCTCCAACGCCGGGGCGCTTGCGGGCTTCGAGCCCACCCAGCAGGTCCTGCCGATGAGACGCTTGGCTGCTGGTAGCCCCGCTCTGTAGGGTCCACTGCCATGCCCAACACCAGCCCCACGGACCGGATTTCGCGACTGGAAGCGTTTCGTGGGCTCGGCGCGATCGCCGTCATCGTGACCCACTGTTTCCTGGTCGTTCCGTGGGACGGCCAGGGTGCACAGTTGCTCCTCATTAAGCTCGTGTGCTTGTTTCTCAACGGCCACACGGCCCTGATGATCTTTTTCGTGATCAGCGGCTACGTGCTGGGACTCTCGCTCGACAAGGGAGCGAGTCGGCCGGACAACGTCTCTCGCTTCTACGTCCGTCGGGGGTTCCGGATCTACCCGGCCCACCTGGTCGCGCTTGGGTTTATCGCCATCGCGTTGTCCTCGTTCGGCCACGCGGTTCGCCCGTCGGCCGCGTCACAGATGTTCGGCGCGTGGTTCCCGGCGACGCTCTCGCCCATCACCGGCCTGTTCAACGCGCTTTTGCTCCGCGTTGACATGAACGGAGTCGCCTGGACGCTGGTATTGGAGGTGGCGATATCACTAGTGTTTCCGTTGCTCTATTGGACCAGCCGCCGCTCGCCCGGGTGGGTCCGGGCAGCGATACTCGTGGGTCTGATCGGGGTCTCGTTTGCCGTTGGCAACCGGACCACCCAAGCCAGCGTGGCGGTGATCACCGACTACCTCAAGCCGCTCTTGGGGCAGTTCTCGTACGTGCCCACGATCCTCAATAGTCTCGCCTTGTATGGCTACGTCTTCTACGTCGGACTCACCGCCGAACCAGCTTTCAAGAGGCTCGTGCCCAGGATCGAAGGTCGCTGGGGCACACGGTTGATGTGGTTCGCGCTGTTCGTGGCGGTGACGTCAAACGTGTATACCGGGGGCTTCACGCCGACGTCGCTCTTCATCGAGGTCTGTGGAGCTACCTTCCTCGTGTTCTACGGAACCTTGACGCACACGCGCAACCTCCTGATCAAGGCGCTCGACCACCCGTTCTTCAAGTGGTTGGGTGCGATATCCTATTCGTTTTACCTGTACCATTTCATCATCGTGTACTGCATCGCGACCGCGCTGTTCCGCGTTGTGGATCCGATGCTGATCGGCAGAGACCCGCTGCTGTTCGTCTCGGCGTTGACGCTGTTCGCGTTTCCGGTGACCGCGGCACTCGGGACCGCGTCGTATCACCTGGTGGAAGCTCCCTTGATCTCGTACTCAAAGAGAGTCCCCATGCGTCGGAGCACGGGGGTCGCGGACGGCGCGCCTGGACGGCTCCCGGCGGAACGCACTGTCTTCTCTCTTCTGTTGCTGGCCCCCTGGATCGTCGTTCCCGTGGGCATCGCTCTGGTCGCACCGTACCTCTATCTGCGGAACACGCATGTCCATGCCGCGGGCCTTGCTCTCGCCCCCCTCGTGGATCCTGCGCCGGCGGCAGCAGGCGTACGTAAGGCGGGTGGCGTGTCTCACAATCCGCCGCTACGCCCCCCCGCGCCTGTGCCCCTTCCCTTCCACCTAGCGATCGGGGACAGTGCCGCCCGCCGTTGGACGCCGAGCGGGTGGTACGACGCCGAAGCCGCGGGCGGCGCGACGTTCGCGTGGAGTGAGGGCGAGCAGTCCATGCTCACGGTTCCGCTGCCGAGCGGCCGGAACATTCGCCTGGACTTCGAAGCCTTGCCGTTTGTGTTCCCGCGGAGCCCGCCGCAGGTGGTCACCATCGAGCTCAACGGGACCGTGATTGAGAGGGTTCGAGTGCGTCCGGGCAGGCAGAAGTACTCGGTGGTCCTGCCTGCGAGGGCCCTGCGAGCGTCGGTCGATACCTTGGAGTTCGACTACGCGTATGCGCGGTCGCCGCGGGAGGTGCTCGAGAATTCCGTTGATGTCCGCACACTGGCCGTGGCGTGGTATTCCCTCGAATTCTCGGAATGGAAGCCGTGAGCGGCCACGTTCCCGAGCATCCAGAGCACGACGATTGGGACGTGATTGTGATCGGGACAGGGATGGGCGGTAGTACCGTCGGCTTCGAGCTCGCGAGGCGCGGCCGGCGCGTCCTGTTCCTCGAAAAGGGGAGGTTCCTTCACGGCGGGCCCGAGGCGTCGGAAACGACGCCTTCGTTGCCGGACGCTGAGGCGGAATCCCGGCTGCGAGCCGGACGATGGCCCTTTCCCCTGCAAGGCTCGACCGGTTCCGGCAAGATCGCGTTCAACGCGCCCTGGGGGTGCGGCTCCGGCGGCTCGACCACTATCTATGGCGCGCAGCTCGAGCGGTTTGCTCCGTCCGACTTCGAGCCGAGATCTCAGTTTCCCGGTGTGCGTGAAGCGAATCTGCCCGAGCGGTGGCCGATCTCGCATGACCAGCTGGTTCCCTACTACCGACTCGCCGAATCGCTCTATCGTGTGTGCGGCACGCAGGATCCGCTGAATCCCGATCCCAAGGCTTCGCTCCGCGTCCCACCCCCCTTGAGCCCCCGCGATCAGGTCTTTTGCGAGTCGTTCCGCGCGCTCGGCTTGCATCCCTACCGTTCTCACGTGGGGTTCGATTACGGCATGACGTGCATGGAGTGCCTGGACCTCTGTCTACGGGGGTGCAAGAGCGATGCGGCGGCGGTGTGCCTGATGCCCGCGCTCACGTTGCACGGCGCCCGACTGCTGGCGGGTTGCGAGGTACTGGAGCTGATCGCCGATCGCTCGCGCGTGAACGCGGTTCGCGCGAGGTGGCGCGGCCGGGAGGTCACCGTATCGGCGAAGGTGATCGTGCTGGCCGCGGGGTCGTGGATGACGCCGACCCTGCTCTTGAACTCCCGATCGTCCGCCTGGCCGGACGGCCTGGCGAACCGCTCCGGACAGGTGGGGCGGAACCTGATGCTGCACACCAGCGACTTCATCGCGATCGACACCCGCGAATGGCACTCCCTGCAGGGACCGGCACGAACGCTGGCCCTCAACGACTTCTACGTCGATGACGGCGGCAAGCTGGGAGCGCTCCAGTCACTCGGGCTCCCCGGTGCCATTAACCCGGTCGTCATCCTGACCTATCTGCGGTACGTCGAGAAGAAGGATCCACGCTGGTGGAGGAGCGTTGTACGCCCGCTGCTGCCCTTGGTGGCGCAGATCGCGCCTCGGGCTTTCCAGCGGGCCGGCATGTTTGTGACGATCGTCGAGGATCTGCCGTATTCCGACAACCGCGTGATTCCAGATCCGACGGTGCGGGCCGGAATGCGCTTCGAGTACCGCTATGCGCCCGAGCTTGGGAAGCGCAACCGGCGTTTCCGCGAGCGCCTTGCCGCCACTCTCTCTCCACGACACCGGGTAACAGTCGTCACCGGCGGACGGAACAACATCAACTACGGGCACGTCTGCGGAACGTGCCGCTTTGGGGAAGATCACAAGACGAGCGCGCTCGATGGGACCAATCGGGCGCACGACGTCGATAACCTCTACGTCGTCGATGCTTCGTTCTTCCCGTCGAGCGGTGGCACGAATCCGAGCCTGACCGTGGCCGCCAACGCACTGCGCGTGGGTCAGATCATCAACGCACGGCTACCGTAGACCGGCGCAGGCCGCCCCGGCGTGGCGGTCACCCAAACAGCTGCGGGTAGGCGGCCCACTTCCGGTGCAGTCGGTCCAGCGCGCCGGCGCGCTGCGCTGGCTCCCTGGTGCACGTGAAGGCAACCGCGCCGACGTATGCACACTTGAATTGCCGCTGGCGGGCTCGGAGGGAGAAATCGACCATCGCCGTGCGGACGTCGTCATATCCCTCGTCGAGGCCACCCACCGCGTTGACCACCTCGCGGCGAACCAGCAGCAGTTTCTCGCCGACCCATGCCGCACTCGTCACGCCGTCGTACTGAGGAGCGTGGCGTTCACCCGGGGCCTTGGTTTCGGGCCGGTTCCCGTTTGCGAAGCCGGGGTTCGCCCAGACGATGGCGCCATCGTCGCCGATGAGTTTCGGCGCGGCCAGGTCCGCGTCGTGTTCGTGCATCAGGCGTAACAGCGTGCCGAGGCGCCCGGCACCGTCGGCCCTGATCGCGGCATCGAGCACGCAGACGAAGGGTCGCCCTCCCTCCCGAAGACCCTCGTTCAGGCTGCGGGGATCCCCGTGGTCGATCACGCGCACGGCGTCGCCCGTCACACCGGCGCTCCTCAAAGACTGGGCCAGGCAATCCGCGCGTGGTCGCGCCGCTTGCTCCGTCGCCACGATCACGAAATCGACCATCGCGAGCGTCGGCGCTGGCCTGGGCGGTCGTTCGTAGACGAACGGGGGCTGTTGGTTCAGGCGCTTCAGCGGCAGGCCGATACGGGCAATCGTTTTGTCCGCGAGCCGGCGCCACATCTCGTAGGCGCCCTCATCGGTCAGTACCAGGCTCGCCCGGTTCGGGTGGAGTCGATAGTAGTAGAGTGTCTCATCGAGCAGCTCGATGGTGCCGACCTCTTCGAGCTTGAGGTAAATGTCGCAGTCCTCGCCGGCAAACCCGAAATCCTCGAACCCCTCCCAACCGCTGGTTCGTTCGTACGCCGACCGCCGGATCAGATACGGCTGGGTGTGGTTCCTTAGGTCCGTCACCATGCCGTGCTGATACTGCCGCGGCCCGAAGGGAAACCACGGGGGCGTGTCGAGGACCTTCCCCTCCTCATCGATGATCTTGCGCTGGCCGCGGATGACGGCCGCCCAGGGCGTCTGCTCCGCGACCTCAAGGAACCGCTCGACGGCGTGGAACGGCAGGACGTCGTCGTCATCCACCGGCAGAATGAAGTCGCCCCGACTGTGCTCGGACAAAAAGCGGCGCGCCCTGGCGATGCCGCGGTTCTCCGCAAAGTACACCGTCACGTTGGGACGTCTCTCGCGATGCAGGTCCTCCAGGATGCGACGTGACTCCTGATCCCCGCCGTCCCACAGCAGCGAGAACGTCCAATTTGGCGAGCTCTGGTGGAGCACCGAGTCGATCAAGCGCCGGAGCATTCGGCCCTTGAAGACGGGCGTTTCAATGGAGACGATCATCGGTTGCTCATGCTCGCTTGCAGCCCCGGGGTTGGGGCGCGACCCATGAGGTCCGCAATCATCTGGTCGGGGCTCGGCGCACGGCGGTAGCGCCCCATGAGGCGGTCGGCCTGTCGCCCATATTCTTCCGCCCACCGCGCGACTGTTTCCAGCGTCAGGGGCTCGCGATGATCGCGCAGCGTCGGCTCCCAGCCCTGATAATACCATCCCACGATGCGGTCGTAGATCGCCGGGGCGGTCCGCACCAGATGGCCGCGATCGAACTGGACGATCGGGAGCCGGTTGTACAGTCGGATCAGCAGGGAGTGGGAGACGACATTCCAGTAAAACGCGTGCTCGGCACTCAGCAGCAGAGCATAGAACTGGGTGAACGGACACTGCGACAGTATGTCGATTCCCTCCGCTGTGGGCATGCGCAGCACGAGCTGGTCGACAAACGCCCTTGGTCCGATCAGGATCGGATGCCGGCCCGCCCCGAGCGTTTCGACCAACTTGCTCGCCACGATATCCACGAATGCTGCCCCTTCGAACAGCGCCTGGATCTCGCAGTCGGGAGTGCCCAGAATGAACAGCCAGTGCGGCTTGGCGGCCTCCAGCGGCGTCGCTGACGCCGGCCGTACTAGTCGGTCATTGAAGAAGGCGATATTCCGTGCATCCGTCTCCGCCGCATCGTCCTCGGCCACGTCACAGTAGCTCGGGTATAGATGGTATGTGTCCCGGAGGATCTGCTCCGATTGCGTATAACCGGCCCACAACCGTTCTTCAGCAGGCCGCTTGGCCTCCGTCAGCTGTTCCACCGTGAACTCAGGGTGTTGCGTAGGGATGTCGATGCGGATCAACGTCCTTGGGTCTTGCTTCGACAGCATGCCGAGGAACGGGTCGGCGGTCACGACCCGGCACCCCCGCTCGCGCAGCTGGTCGATGAGACGCCCAAGGTCGTCGGGCGTGAACTCGAGATGCTCGCACAGCAGATAGCCGGAGCAGAGGAAGACGATCTGGGGCTGCTCCCGATCCACCGCCTGGAGGATGTCCTCCACCGACCCGTACTGATGCGTCCGGCCGGGGACGGCGTCCACGTTGTGGACGTACAGCCGCTCCGGGAGCAGCAGAGTCGCGCGACCGGCCAGCTCCTGCCCCAAGACGAAGAACTTGACCGTCGCGAGTTCGCCGAAGTCGTGGTCGAGGACGAACAGGAGCCGCGGCGCTGGCATCGCTCCCGCCTGGTCCCGCACGACGGACAGCTGCTCGAGCCAGCGTTCGACCGCAAAGACGTCGCTGCTCAGATTGTCGGAAGTCCAGAACGCGGCCTGCCGGCGCGCGAACCGCGTGGCGGTCGGTGGCCCGGGCAAGCGGGGTATGAGCCCACCCACGGCCACGGCCTGATGATGGGCGGCGACGGCCTCCGGGACGCGCCCCAGCCTGATGAGGGGGTCGACGCGCAGGAAGTGCAGGCCTCCCAGGTCGGGGATGAGGGCCTCCAGTTGGGCCAGCGCCTCGTCCCACTGTTCGCCCTCCAGGAGCTCGATCGCGCGACTCAACCGTGCCGCCGTACCCGGATGCAGCGCCTCGGCCCGCTGCAGGAGCGCGGCGGTCAATGATTGTCCCGAGGCCTCGAGCTGCGCCACCGCCGTGGCGAGGTTGAGCTGCAGACCGGAGAGCTCGGCGGCGGCAGCAGAGTTGTCCGCGACGAGCTCGATCGCGCGGCGGAACGCCGCGGCGGCGGCGTCCCACCGGCCCAGCTGCTGCAGGGCGATGCCCAGCCGGTGGTGCGCCGCGTGATGGCCAGAATCCAGCTTCAGCGCCGTCTCATACGTCTCGACGACGTCGTCCCAGCGCTCCAACCGCAACAGTGCTATTCCCAACCGATCGTACGAGTCGTACCGATCGGGATCCAGCGCGATCGCCTGTCGGTACGCGGCCACCGCCTCTTCCCAACGCTCCAGCTGCAGCAAGGCGATCCCCAGGAACGCGTGCGAATCGGCCGCGGTGGGATCAAGGGCGATCGCGCGCTGCGCCACGTCGGCCGCTTCCTTCCAGCGCGCCAGCTTCAGGAACGCCACCGCCAGGTTGTTGTGCGATTCCCAGTGGTCGGGGGCCAGTTTAGCCGCGCGGCCGAGCAGGAACGCGGCCGGCCGCCACCGCTCATTCCGGAGCAGCAAGGTCCCGCCCTTGAAGGCCACGCTATGGCGCACCGAATCGAACGTCATGCGGATTTCACTTCCACGATGGTGGCAAGTTCTTCGCCACTTCGATGTTGCTGAATCGGGTGGTCGCCCTAGCGCCCCGCTCCTTCACCCACGCCATCATCCGTGCAATCCCCTGCTCCAGAGGGACGCCCGCGATCAGGTCGCCGAAGTGGCTGTTGACTTTTGCGTGATCCGCGAACGCATCGACCACCTCGTTTCGTGCCGGCAGGTGCTGCACGCTCGGTTCAATACCGAATGCGTCGGCGACGGCCCGAGCGAGCGCGTTCACGGAATGGGGCGTATCCGCCCCGACGTTGAAGATCGTATTGTAGCTCTCCCGCCGCTCCACGCTTCGTGCAATGACGGGGGCCACGTCATCGATGTAGCTGAACGCTCGAGTCTGCTCGCCATCGCCGAAGATGGTCATGGGCTCTCCACGCAGAATCTGGTTCATGAAGATGCCGATGACGTTCCGGTACTTGTCCCCAATGTTCTGCCGCTCCCCGTAGACGTTGTGAGGACGAAAAATGATGTAATCCAGCCCAAACATCTCGTGGGACTCTTTCAGATCCAGTTCGACCGCGTACTTGGCTATGCCGTATGGGTCTTCGGGCTGAGGTACCAGGTCCTCCGTCATCGGGACCTGATTCTTGCCGTACGCGGCGATCGAGGACGTAAAGACCAGGCATTTCACGCGGCCGGAATTGATACACGCGTTGATGACGTTGACGCTGCCAATGAGGTTGTTGGTGTAGTTGAAGCGTTTGATGAAGTGGCTGAGCCCCTCGGCCGCGTATGCCGCTAGATGGTACACGTAGTCGACAGTGTGCTCGCGAAACACGCGGTCAACCACCTCCTGATCGACCACGGAGCCCTCCACGAACGTCGCCTTGGGATTCACGTTGTCCCGAAAGCCACCGCTCAGATCATCCAGGGCAATCACCTCGTGGCCCGTGCCAATCAGGTGATCAACGACGTGGGATCCCATGAATCCAGCGGCTCCCGTGACGAGCGAGACGGTCATTGCTGTGAGCTCCTTGCAACGCGCGTAAGGATGCTTGCGACCGACGCTACCCCCAACCCTCGCTTACAGCCCCGGAGTCGGGGCGCGACCCATGAGATCCGCAATCATTTGGTCGGGGCTCGGCGCCCGGCGGTAGCGCTCCAGGAGGCGGTCGGCCTGCCCGCTGTACTCTTCGGTCCACGCCGCGACCGTCTCCAGCGTCAAGACTTCTCGGTGATCTCGGAACGGCGGTTCCCACCCTTGGTAGTACCAGCCTACGACGCGGTCATAGATCCCGCGGGCGACCCGCACCAGATGGCCGCGATCGAACAGCACGATCGGGAGCCTGTTGAAGAGCCGGATCAGCAGGGAGTGGGAGACGACGTTCCAATAGAACGCATACTCGGCGCTGAGCAGCAGCGACATGAACGGGGTGAAAGCGCAGTGCGACAGAATGTCTATCCCCTCGGCCGTCGGCATGCGCGCCATGACCGTTTCGGCGAACTTACTCGGTGCGATCAGAATCGGGTGCCTGCCCGCCGCGAGGGTCTCGAGGAGCTTCTGAGCCACGATATCTACGAATCTCGCTTCCGCTTCCTCGAACAGCCATTGAGTGTCAAGGTCGGCGCTTGCCAGAATGAACAGCCAATGGGGCTTGCCGGCCTCGCCGGACCGCAACGCTGCCGTAAGAGGCGCGCGTGATTCCGGCCGCACAGTCTTCTCGTTGAAGAAAGCGAGATTCCGTGTGTCCGTCTTCACTGCATCGCGCTCCTGCACGTCACAGTAGGCCGGATACAGGTGGAAGGTGTTCCGGAGGGCCTGTTCAGCATGCGCGAAGTCGGCCCACATCCGATCTTGGCTCGCGCGCTTGGCTTTCGTCAGCTGCGCGACCGTCAAGTCAGGATGGACCGCGGGGATGTCGACGTTGATCAGCGTCCGCGGGTCCTGCTTCGACAGCATGCCGAGGAACGGGTCGCTGGTCACCACGCGGCATCCTCGCTCGCGCAGCAGCTGAATGAGCCGCTCGAGGACGTCGGGCGTGAAGATGTTGTGGGCGCAGAACAGATAGCCGGAACAGAGGAAGACGACGTCCGGCTTTTCCTGGTCTGCCGTCTGCAAGACGTCTTCCATGGACCCGTAGCGGTGCGTCCGGCCGGGGATGGCGTCCGCGTTGTGGGCATACAGCCGGTCCGGGAGCAGCAGTGTCACGCGATGTGCAAGCGGCTGACCCAAAACGAGGTACTTCAACGTTGTCAGTTCACCGTAGTCGTTGTCGAGGACGAACAGCAGCCGCGCCGAACGACCGGACGGCGTCCCACCTCCAGTGTTGCTCACCAGCGATAGTTGCGGGGCGGCGGGCGCGGCGGAGAGCTCCTGCAGCCAGCGCTCGACCTCGAATACGTCGGCTCCAAGGCTACCCGGTGCCCAGAACGAGGCGTGCCTCTGCTCGAACCGGGTCGACCCCGGTTGGCCCGGTAGCGGGGGCATTGGCCCGCCGACTGCCATCGCCTGATGATGGGCGGCGGCCGCCTCCTGGAGGCGGCCCAGCCTGACGAGTGGATCGACGCGCAAGAAGTGGAAGCCACCCAGCTCGGGGGCGAGTATGCTGCCCTCTTCGAGTTCGGATATCGCTCGTTCCCACTGTTCGAGCTTCAGGAGCTCGACAGCGAGACTGACGCGTGCTGCCGTAGTGGGATGCAGCGCGGCGGCCCACACGAGCTCACTCGCCCGCTGGAAGGCCTCTGCGGCTTCGTCGTCGCGCCCCACCTCCAGGAGGGCGGAGCCCAGCATATTGTACGCCACGTGGCTGTTCGGATTCAGCTTCAGCGCCGATTGCCAGGCGTCGATGGCCTCGATCCAGTGCTCGAGCCGCGACTGCGCCATTCCTAACCGTTCGTGCGAGTCGTACCGATCAGGATCCACGTTGATGGCACGTTGGTACGCCGCCACCGCCTCTTCCCATCGCTCCATCTTCAGCAACGCGATGCCGAAGAAGGCATGAGAATCGGACGCGGTCGGATCCAGGCTGATCGCACGCTGAGCCACGCCGGCGGCCTCCTCCCAGCGCCCGAGCTTCAGCAACGCAATCGCCAGGTTGTTGTGCGATTCCCAGTGACCAGGGGCGAGGTGGGTCGCGCGGCCGAGGAGGGGCGCGGCCTGCTGCCAGCGCTCCTTCCTGAGGAGGTCGCTTCCTCTTTTGAGGGCGATGCGGTGGCGAAACGAGTCGAACATCGTGGGGCTTCGCTTGATCAACGCTACGGTCCCGCCGGGGGAGCAGCGACGGCTCGGCCGATGGTGGCGAACATGCACCTCGACCCACCGGCCACCGGCTGACCGAATCGCCCGCCAGACACGACAGGCGCGCACGCTCCCGGCGTGCTGCCGAACGCGGTGTAGAAGAGCACGACACGGCTCCCTTCGAACGCCGCGGTTGGCGCCATCAGCCCCCAGTCGTTGAATCCGGGCACGGAGCCTGGCGACAGGACCACCCGGGGTGTAGTCCAGGTCACGCCGTCAGCCGATGTCGCGTAACTGATCGCTTCGCCCTGATGCGACTCCCCTGCGCTCAGTGTGGTCGCGAACAGATGGTAGGTCGCGTCGCGGTATCTGACCTCTGTGATGTTCACCCCGGACAGGATGGCGGACGCCGAGCGCGAGACAACGTTGAAGTGCTGGTCGAGCACCGCGCGCCCCAGCCCCACCGACTGGATGCCTTGCCCTGGCGCATCGATCGGTTGATCCGGCAGTTGCAACCCGAGGCCGATGTAGTAGAGCACGACGCTATCGTGGACGACGACGACGCTCGGCTCCTGCACGTTGTTGTCGAAGCGCCCCGGCCGCAGATCGTACGACAGCAGCGGATCCACGCGTCGTGCGAAACGGGTTGAGTCGTCCATCAAGGCGTCGTGCACGGACCGACGGCCCAGTACCACGTTACCGAGACCGATCTGAAAGCGCTGCGCCAACTTCCGCCCGGCTCGATCCCCGTCGGCGCAATATGTCAGGTAGAGGGTGTCACCAAGCCGAAAGACGTCCGCCGTTTCGATCTTGGTCGAGTCAAACCCCGAGTCACTCGGCAAGACGACCGGGGCGTGACGAAATCGCCACGTCAGCCCCTGGTCCGAGGAGAACGCGTAGGCGATGGTGAGGATGGCGTGCGTGATATCGCAGCCGGGCAGATCGGCGGGGTCCCAGGAGTACGCATGGTCCTGCTGCCGTCGGCAGAATATCGTCGAGAAAAAGAGGTGAAAGCCTTCGTCATCCACATAGACATTCGGGTCGACGGCTGTGATCGGCCACCCGGCGCGTCCCGAGGCGATTGTGGGTAGCGTATCCGGATCCCGCACGAAAGTGGAGAGCGCCGGTAAGGGGACGGTGGTGCCACCGGGTCCTGCGCCCAGTGGCGCACAGGCGGCGAGACACAACAGGACGCTCGCCCTCACGGCTACCCGCCCGTGCGGCGTCAACGCGCGACGCCCGCGAGCCGGTTGTAGACCACCCCAATCAACCGTCCCAAGGCGTACCCCACCACGAAGGCGTACACGAAGCCTACCAGGCTGCCCGCGACCGTCACGCGGTAGCCGGGGAAGTACACCGCGAGGAGACCCAGGTGCTGGCCGACATTCGGCCCCCCCCTGATCACCAGCACGTTCGTAGCGATGCACAGGCCGCCGCCGAGCAGCAGCCCGATGGAGACTCCCCAGGCCCGCTCGTTCAGCCGCAGGATGGCGGTCCGTAGTGTCCGGTCGGGTTCGATCATGTGTCGTCCCTCGGTGAATTCAAATATGATCGAGGAAGGTACGGGTCGCGGTGAGCTCCGCGCGAGTTCGCGTGACGAAGAGCAAGGTCGCCATCGTCAGATTGCGGCAGAACGCCACGAACCACCCTGCCACAAACCCGACGAAGAAGCCCCACGCCAGCGCAACCATGGCCCCGCGCCAGGAGACGGTGAAGCCGTAGAAGTATTCCGCCAGCAACCCCAGCTGGAAGGGCGGCTCGGGGGCGCGAATCAGGTACACAGTGGTGATCGCGAAGCACACCAATGCCGTGGCGACACCTACCGCGAGCCCGAAGGCGCGTTTGTGCAGCGGCGCAAAAGCCAGCTGCAATTCCTCGAGCAGCGGGTCGTCCATGGGCCTGCCCATTTGCCGTGTCGGTCTCAGGCGAGCATCCGCATCGTCCGAGTGACGGAGGCGTCCCGACCCGCTTGCCCGGCCCGGGCGCTGTCTCACGGCGACCCCGCTTCCCGAGCGCCCCGCTCGAGCGGACGATTCCAGACGCCGACGCTGGGCCGCGCGTGCGCAGGGGGCCACGTCTTCACGCCCATCGCCGCGAGCGCAGCGGCCGACGCCGGCAGCTGGGGCTCACCGAGCAGCGTGTGCAGCAGCCATCCACCGAACACCGACACGCCGTTGCTGAGGTAGTGCAGGGCGTGCAGCGGCATCACCGCCAGGGCGAACCCCAGTCCACGCTCGCGCCGCAGGAAGCGGTAAAACCCTTGATTCAGAAGCAGAACCAAGGCAGCGGCCGTAGCAGCCTCCGCGAGCAGCACAAGGTGGGGCCAGAAAAGCGCTCCCAGGGCCGCCAGCACAGACGCCCACACCAGCGCTGTAGTCCACCGCTCGGGAGAGCGGACGTTCAACGTGTACGCTGCGCTCCGGCCTTCTTGGAGCATGAGCCACATCCAGGGTACGCCCCGACCGGCGAGATCGGTCGTCAACACGTCGCGCAGCGTCCACCGCTTGAGGTGGGCGCCCTGGATCTCGGGGTCGAGCACGATGCGATGCCCGGCCAGGCGTAAGCGGCGTCCCAGCTCGATGTCCTCGATCTGGGGACGGAAATAATGCCATTCGTCGAACCCGCCCACCGCGACGAACACCGCGCGCCGTATCGCGCCGCAACCGGCCCAAAACGTCTCGGCCTCTCCCGCGCCGCGCAGATGCACGTAGTGGTGCAGCAAATTGCGATACTGGGAGACGAAGCCCGGGGCAGGAGGCCGGGAGTCGTAGGAACCGAACGCGGCGCTGATCTCCGGTCGCGCGGCGAACAGCGCGGTGAACCGACTGAGGGTGTCGGGGTGCACGCAGACATCGGCATCCACGAAGACGATCACATCGCCGCGGCTGGCCTCGACGCCGCGGTTGCGGGCGTACGCAGGCCCGTGCGGGTTGCCCGCGAGGCGAACCACAGTGTCCGCGAACTGCGCCGCCACGAGCGCCGTGCGATCGGTGCTGGCGTCATCGACGACGATCAGCTCCCAGCCCTCGGCCGGCAGGTGGCTCGCTCGTAGCGCCTGCAACGACATCGGGAGGATGCCCGCCGCCTGATGGGCCGGCACGATGACCGAGAGGAAGGGCTGCAGTGCGCTCATGTGCTCCCGACCCGCGTCGCCCTAGCCCACGTGAGTGGCGGCGGGGACCGCCGTGGCCCGTACCGGCCGGCGCGCCGGCACGCAGATCTCTTCGTGGTATTCGAAGTCGGTGTTCACCGCCCACGCGTCGTGCATCGCCCCGCACATGTTCCACACAGCCATCATCGCCGTGAGCATCGAATGATCCTGATTGTTGTACTTGTGCATGCCGTTGCGTCCGACTGGATGCAGGTTGGCAATCGGGTCCAAGTAGTCGCGGATGCGCTCCAGATGCTGGCGATATGTCCCATCGTAGATGGGGTAGGCCTTGGGCATGCGCACCACCGTGGCGTCGACGACACGGGCGGTATCAGCCAGACCCAGTAGCTTCAGCTCGCTCGCGGCCAGTGCGATGAGGTCCGCGTCGCTGCTCGTCCACAGCCCATCGCCCTTGAAGCAGAAGTACTCCATGCCCAGGCACGTTCTCCCCCGATCCGGAACCATCGCCGGACTCCAGTTATTGAAGTTCTGGATGCGTCCGACCTTGACGCCGGGGGTGTGCACATAGATCCAGTTATCGGGAAAGAGGTCGGCCTGGTCGAGGATCAAGGCCACGAGCACGAAATCGCGATAACGCAATCCCTCACCCGCTTGCACGACTTCGTGGGGCGGGGGGGGATCGATGGCTCGGATCAACGACCGGAGCGGCATCGTTGTGATGAAGTGGTCCGCCTCGAAGCGCCGCTCCCCGTCGCGTGTGGCCACCCGCACCGCCACGACGCGCCCGCCTTCCACCTCCACGGCCCGCACGGGATGCTCGAGCAGCACCTCCCCGCCCCCCTCTTCGACGCGAGCGCGGCAGATTTCCCACATCTGTCCGGGGCCGAGGCGCGGATAGCGGAATTCGTGTATCAGCGACTTGATGGCCGTAGAGCGCTTCTGGAGCGGCGCGGCTGCGAGGATGGCCCCGGCCAACGAGAGCCCTTGAATGCGCTGCGCGGCCCATTCGGCCCGGATCTCCGTGCACGGAATGCCCCAGACCTTCTCGGTGTAGGTCTTGAAGAAGATGCGGTAGAGGCGTTTCCCGAAGCGGTTCGACACCCACTGCTCGAAGGTCTCTTCGACCGGCTCCGGCCACAGCTTGGCACGCACATAACTGAGCACGATCAGGATCGCGTTCCAGAGCCCGAGTCCGCGCAACGCGTTCGAGGCCTGGAGCGGGTAGTCGAAGAAGGTGCCTTGGTAGTGGATCCGCGAGAGCCGTGGCACCGACAGGAACTCGGGGCCAAGCAGCTCGTTCCACATCGCTTCGACCGGCGGAATCTTGGTAAAGAAGCGGTGGCCGCCGATGTCGAAGCGATAGCCCTTATACCGCGCGGTCCGCGCGAGACCGCCCACGGTGTCGTCAGCCTCGAGGACCGTGACCGGCACGTCGTCTCGCGCGAGGAGGTACGCCGCGGTGAGCCCACCCGGCCCGGCTCCGATGACCACGACGCGATCTCCCGAGCAGAGCGGGGCCGAGCGCCGCGGGGCCGACCGGTGGGCTTCACGCATTTCGGACACCTTAGCGCCGCCGATCACCTGGGCGCCCGCGCGCTAGCATGCGCCAACACCGTCAGCCAGTCCGGGGGGACTATGCGGTGATCCTCCACGAGAGCGACGATATCTCCTTCCGCTTCGGCCATTCCGGCAGCGCGGAGCTCGGGGATCGTGGCATCGCACGGGGCGGCGACGAACCGCACCGTAGGGTACGCGCGCGTGAGCTCCTGCAGCTGACCCGGCGCGGCGGCGCGGGCCACCACGACTTCCGCCTCACCCAGGCGGCACTGTGGGATCAGCGCGTCGAGGCAGGCCTCCAGCGAGTGGCGGTCGCGATACGAGGCAACGACGACCGAGATCGTCGGGGCCTCGCCCAGCCGCGGGCCGCGAGCTCCGGGGGGCAACAGAGCAGGGCGAAGCGGCGTCATGGCGGCCAGGCTCCCAGGTTGAAATCCTGGCCGATAGTGGCTCGATGGTAGTCGGCCAAAGCGCGGCAGGCGGCGTCATCGGATCGATCCGCCGCTGAACGGATCCGAAAGAGGTAAGTGCTCCGGGGGAAACCGGCCACCAACGAGAGCGCTTGGCAATCAGCACTCAGCAGCTCAGCCCGCCCCACTTCAGATGCGACAAGAGTCGAGAGCAGCACGTACTCGACACCATTTCGCGCCAGCCGCTGCACGAACGACCTGGGATCGTGGTTGGGTGTGGCCTCGGGCAAGATGCTGCGCCGACTCGTGTAATAAAAAAGCGTAGGCGCTCTCGGCGAGACGAAGACTGCGTCGGAGGCAGTGTACTTCCCCACGTAGTCAACGGCGGCGAAGAAGCTCGCCTGCGACGGGTGGATGCAGCTGGGCGAGGGCAGCGCGGCACCGCGTACGCAGCTCGCCCGGACCTGGACCATTCTTGCGGTGCGGACCGCCCCGTTGAGCGCAAGGACGGACCCCAGGGCGAGCACGGTGCGAGGCTCCCAGTTTGCCCCAAGCCGTTTCGTCAGCCGCCCGCTCCCGATAAGCACGGCGGGAACTACGAGGCAGAGCACGGGCACGATGTAACGGCTCACCTGCCAGGGCCACAGGGTGAGCAGGGCCGCATACGCCAGCAGGTACAGCGCCGCCGGTCGCCAGCGGCGCGCGAACACTGCGATACCAGCTGCGAGACCGGCTGTCGCAATCGCCGTCCCGAGGACGTTGTCCACGATGGTTCCCTGCACCGTTGGAAGCGGCAGGAGATAGGGCAGCGCAAGTCCGAGGTACGCGGGGACGTTGTGCACGATCCGATACAAGAGCTCCTGCACCAAGGAGGACGGCACACCTCGATCGACGAAGGTCGCGTCGGCGAGGTAGGACATTGGTCCCCGCGCCGTGATGGTCCCCGACCTCCAGAGACCGATTCCGACCGTCAGCACACACGACATGGTAAGCGTGGCCGCCCAGCGAATCCGGCGCTGCAGGATCCAGTACAGGCTCAGCGCGACCAGCAGTGTGATCCCGATGCTGCGTGTAAGGGCTGCGGCGATCGCTGACGCTCCGGCGAGGTACACCATGCCCGACGGTGCGCCCGCGCGCATCACGATCCAGAGCGCTAGAAGGCTGAACAGCGCATAGGGCGCTTCCGAGCCCACGCGGCCGGCCGAGTCCACCAGATACGGATTGACCGCCAGGGCGACGAGGCATATCACGGCCGTGCTGGTCGAGAACAGGCGTCGCAGCAGCGCGAACGTCAGCGCGAGCGTTACCGTCGAGCAGACAATGGACAGCACGACCAGTCCGTCGAATCGATCACCCGCGATCGCTTGCCAGACTGCGAGCAGCGCGGGATAGCCAGGTGGGTAGAGCCGATGCGGAGGAGCGCCGACCAGAAACAGGTCGCGGTATTCCCCATGCGCGAGGGACCGACTGAGCAGGACATACGTGGCATCGTCCTGGCCGATCCCGATTCCAGCGGCGCGGGTAAGCCAGGCCGCCGTCGCATGGACCGCCAGCAACCCGGCAACCACAACCCACAGGTAGCGGTGGTTGCTTTGGAGATCGGCTCGCCCGGCGGGAGCGAGTTGGTCGTAGGCTTGCATTGCGCCCCTGTGTCCGGCAAGAGCCATGCAGGTGAATCACGCGACCCGGCGGGCGACCTAGGGGAGCCGTGGCAGGCTTAACCCGCTGGGCTCGTTGACATTGCGTTCATTGGAATTGTTTTCAACACCATGGGAATTGTTTTCAACACCATGCGGGTCGTCAGTATCGGTCGGAGTGTTGCGTGGATCCCACAGGGGGCGTGGCTGTCGCGAGCATCCAACAGGGGAGGATCGCGGTTTCAAGCGAGTCCGGAAAGCGAGTACCATTGCGGCCAGGTCTGAATCAGTCGTCGGTGATCCATCCCCGAAGGCTCTCCTCGACGCGCCGAACTGGGTCGTGCTGAGAGTCGTGGTGAGATCTAAGCGTGCCGCCCTCCGATTCGGACAAGGATATTCTCATCCTAGTCGTTGCCCCGGAACGCCAGTGGCTATGCCGTGACCCCCTTAACGTTGTCCGCATGTCGCGAATAGTGATCACTTACGGTTTTAGAGGTGTCGCAGTCTTGCGACAGGTCCGCTGGTCAGCGCGGCGATCGCGGAGCGGGACCTCCCTACAGAGGGAATTCAGCGAGGCGCAGCTGACCGCCGTCTATGGGAATCGACGCGCCCGTAACCCAGCGGGATTCGTCACTTGCGAGGTAAACCGCGGCCCACCCCACATCCCAGCCGGTACCCTCGGTCTGCATTGGGACTGCGAGACGCCGCTTCTCCCGTGCCTCGTCGCCGAACTTGGCGAGCAGTGGAGTGTTGACCATCCCGACGATGAGGCAGTTGGCCCGGATACCACGGGTGGCATAATCCGCCGCGATCGACAGGGTAAGACCGATAACTCCTGCTTTCGATGCCGAATACGCGGCGAATCCGACGGTTCCACGGCGCACTCCTCTGACCGCGGCCACCGTCGACACGTTGATGATGGAACCCCCACCAGACGCAAGCATGTGTGGGATCGCATACTTGCAGCACCACAGCGTTCCCTTGAGGTTGACGTTCATGACGTCGTCCCAGACCTGTTCCGTCACGTCCGCGGCGGTGCCGGGTCCACCGATCCCCACATTGCTGCAGAGGATGTCGAGCCGACCGTGACGTCCTACCGTCGCCTCGACCATCTCCATGACCTGCTCTCGCTGCGACACATCCGCGGCAAAGACCGAGCACTCGCCGCCCTCGGCTTCGATCTCACCCCGCAACTCGCTCGCGTGCCGTTCTGACCGATTCACCAGCACCACCTTTGCACCCTCTCTCGCGAACAGGATTGCAATGGCCTTGCCGATCCCGATGCCCGGGCCCCTGGAGGCAGCCCCGGTGACAATCGCCACCTTTCCGGCCAGTCGTCCTGTCACAGGCTCCCGGTTGTCACGGATCTCGGCCGCCACTCGCAGCGCGTGTTCAAGCCATCTCGCCCGCTCGATAGGCGGGAAAGTAGCGTGCCGGCGAGGTTCCCGTCGCGTTCACGATCTCGGCATACCGCTCCCGGTGGAGGATCCTGCCACACAGCCAGGCCGTGCGGGTTTCCGTCGACCACCCACGCTTGAACTGGCGTATGCCTTCACTTCCGGCATCCTGGCCGCCCGGCACGCCCATGATGTCAAGCCAGCGCGCCGATCCCGTGAAGGTCTCGATCGCGGACCAAATCAGCGCGTAGAGGGCGCCCTGCCGGTAGCCAACACTCGTGCATCCGAGAATATGAGCATAGGCGACGCCGCGCTGGACGAAGTACATGATGGCTGCGTCGGGCTCCTCCCCGGATTTCGCATACAGCAAGACCATCCCCGGGGTTGCCAGCTGCTCGGCGAACGCTGATCTCGAGAACGCTCCGATCCCCTTGATCTTGTGCTTGACGATCAGGTGCCGGTGCAAGTCCAACCAGGCGTCGAGAAACTCGGGTGGGTTTGGATGTGCGTGTACCGACACCTGCCGAAGGGCCTTGCGAGCCTCGTAGCGGTGATGTTTCGAAATGATCTTGTTCCGGGGCTTCTCCAGGTCGACGACGTGGTGCTCTTTGAAGGGTGTGGCAACGTCGGGAAAGCACCGACGGAGGTAGGTCTCGTCGAAGTCACCGAATGGGTCAGTAACCAAGACGAGGGATACCAGCTTGTTTCGCAAGTCCTCGACGTCGAGGTGGAGCTGAGACCAGTCCTGGCAGGCGAACAGCGGATAGCAGCCCATCGCATCGGTGTCTGCAAAACCCGGAATTGGACGTTCGAGTACCCAACCCCGACACCGTGGAAGCTCCCGCGGCGAGCCGAACTCTTGGTGTGACCGCGCGTACCGCGGGTGCATGTAGCCGGTGACCGTCTCGCCTACTCCATCCATGCGGGCAGTTCGCATACGCACGAATATTGTCCCCCCTTGTGAGGACTTCAACACTCCACAGCGGACAGTCGAATGGATTAGCTGCGCTGTGTTCCCCTCGAAGACCGACAAAGCGCTCCAATTGATTGCGCAGCTCGAGCCCGGCCGCTATTCTCGCTCCTCGGAGTTGACTCCTATTCCATGTACCGTCCATCCGGGACACCGCGAATGGCCGATCCAGCGCAAGCCCGTCAAACCATCCGGGCCGCACGCCCCTGGTTCTCGGAGCAGGAGATCGCCGCAATCCTGCCGTCGGTGGAGGCCGTCCTCGAGTCGGGTCAGCTGATCCTCGGTGAACACACCGAGGCATTCGAGAACGCGTTCAAACAGTTCGTTGGCTCCGAATACGCCGTGGCCGTGAACAGCTGCTCCTCCGCAATTCAAATCGCCCTGCGGTTCTTCGGGGTGGAGGGCCGCGAAGTCATCCTCCCCACCAACAACTTCCCTGGCGTGGTGAGCGCCGTGCTATACGAGGGCGGCGTGCCCGTCCTGGCGGACATGGATCCCGCGACGTTCTGCTTCGACACCGAAGATGCGCTGAGATGCATCACGCCGCGCACCGCCGGTGTGATCGTCGTTCACCTCGGTGGGCTCGTATATCCGGACATCGACTACCTGCGAGAGATCTGCGAGCGGAAGGGGCTGTTTCTGATCGAGGACGTGGCCCACGCCCACGGAGCGTCGATCGGCGGCCGCAGGGCGGGCAACCTGGCGGACGCGGGGTGTTTCTCGTTCTATCCGACCAAGATCATGACGACCTGCACCGGGGGGATGATCACCACCCGCCACGCGAAGCTGGCCGAGTACGCGCGGCTGCTACGGCACCACGGTCAGGGGAAGCGTCGTGAGGAGTTCGTGCAGATGGGAAGCGACTGGTGCATGAGCGAGATCCACGCGGTACTCGGCTTGCACCAGCTGGCCCGTCTCGACGAGAACGTTGCGCATCGCAATCAGCTCGTCGCCTGGTATCGCGAGGGCCTGGCGGACGCGGACTGGATCAGGATCCCCAGCTACCCAGAACAGTTCCGGCACGCCTACTACAAGCTGCCGACGCTCGTCAACGAGGATGTGAATCGGGATCTGCTCCGTCGCACGCTCGAGGACGAATTCAAGATCCAGAACGGGACCATCTACGATCCTCCGTGCCACTTGCAGACCGCATTCCGAGATAGGCTTGGACTGCCTCGCGGGTCCTTTCCGAAAGCTGAGCAGACGCTGGTACGCCAGTTGTGTCCGCCGATTCACGCGACGATCTCTCGGGAGGACGTGAATTACGTGATCCAGGCCATGTCGGCGGTTATCGACCGGTGTCGCGTTGCGCGCGGCATGCCTCACGAATGATGCGACAAGCGTCCGTGAGATGCTCTATCGTGATCGTCGCCGACGGGAGCAACCGAATGTAATTGGCGGTCGGCGACATGATGACGCCATGTTGCAGAATGTGAGCCATCACGTCGCGGACGCGCATTGACGTCGGCAACTCCAGAATCCACAACGCGCCTCTCCCACGCAGCGCAACGCCTAGTTCCGTCAAGCCATTCAGGCCGGCCAGAATCACCTCTTCGATTCTGCGCACCTTGGCAGGCATGTCGTGCGCCCGCATTTCGCGGAGCGTGGCCAACACGGCGGACGCCGCCAGGGGATTCCCGGCGAAGGTGCTTCCCGGCAGCATGCTCCCCGCGATGGGATAGCGGCGATCCACCACCACTCCGGAAACCGGGAACCCGTTTCCCATCGCTTTGCCGATGAGCACGATGTCCGGCGTCAGGCCAAGTTCCCGGTGCAGGAACGGTGATCCGGTGCGGAAGAATCCCGTGAAGATCTCATCGACGATGAGCAGGCTGCCGCGCTCCGCGCAGAGGCTGGACACCTGTTCTGCGAAAGGGCGGGACGGGATGTAGCCGCCGCGAGAGCCGAGCAACGGCTCGAGGAACACGGCGGCTATTGACTCGGTGGCCAGGGTGCTCCGGACACTCTCCAGAATCTCCCCCTCGCTGCGTTCCGGCAGGTATGGCAGGCTATGAAAGTCGGGTAACGTGGCGAGTGCGTTGGGCCAACCCAGGCGCGCTGTAGCCATCGACTTCCCGTGCATGCAGCCGTTGAACCCCACGACCTCCTTCTTGCCGGTGACTTGGCGGGCAACACGAAGCGCGAATTCCACCGCCTCCATCCCGGTCGAATAGAAGACCGCGAGTCCATGCGACGGCGGGAAGAACTCCTCCACCGCCGCCCGGGCTTCGTTGCCCACGCGGGTCGGCACCGCCCCGGTGCCCCAGAGCGCGTCCAGCTGCAGCTTGACCGAGCGGGCGATCGCGGGATTGGCATGGCCGAGGAACACGGTGCCGGACCCGCTCAGCAGATCGATGTACTGTTTCCCGTCCTCGGTGAACAACAGGTCGTTGGCTCCGCGGGTCACGCAGAATTGCTGCGGCAGCACATCGGCCGGATAGTAGGAATAGGTCATGGCTGCCATGATGATCTGCCGAGCTCTCGTACCAAGGGTTCCTCGATAACGGGCGCAGGGTACGAACTGCGATGCAATATAGTCGTCACGGCTTGCAATTCACGACCGGATGACCTAACCTCGCTGCATCGGTTGCCGCCCGCGCAGCTCCAATTAGTCGTTACCGCCCGCGAGACACGCTTTCTATGGCCGCCAGCACGCGCGACGAGGCTCGCTCGCTTTTCGTCGTCTCCAGAGACGAGGGAGAGCTCGGCTTTGCGATGTGCTTCCTACGTGGGCAAGTATTCGCCAGCCGGGCGGCGATCATGCTCCCGAACAACCTCTACCCGGGCAACAGGGACTCGCTGCCCGCTCCTGCGTTCCCGTATGGAAGCCCGGATGATGTCCTCAAGCTGGTCGACACACACAAACCAGATCTGGTATTTCTCTTGTCGGCCTACCTGCTCTCAGTCGACAACCTCTCGTCACCTGAATCGCTCGACACGCTGCTGCGCCAGCTGCAGGACCGGGGTTGCCGCGTCATGACGAGCGATCCATTCCTCGGATTGGCGCCGCAGTTGACGCTTGGGGAGATCGACAGCCGGATGCTGGCACCAGGCCACTCAGTATGGAATCGTCGGCTGGTGCGCCTCGTGCTGCGCCTGAAGAGCCGGCGAGCCAAGCTGCTACGGCTACCGAGCCTCGAAGACGTGATCCACTTGTATCCCACGTCGATCCCGCACTGCGAGGATCGCATCGCGAGATTCGCGTTCTTCAATCCGGCGATGATTCCTGCAACTCTGGACTCGGGTGTGGTCGGTGACGAACGAGACGATGGCCAAGCGCACCACCCAAGACGCCACTGGCTGTTTCTTCTCTCTGAAGCCGACCTCCATGTCCAGCTCGTACTGTCGGATGTGCGGGAGTTCATCGAGTGCCTGCTTGGTATGCTCCGACACGCGATAGCGGCCGACAGGCACGCCACGCTGATCGCACCGCCCCTGATCGTCGACCTCCTGGCGACCGCGCTGCGGGGGTCGGTGGAATTGTTGCCATCTTGTCCGCTTGCCGAGTTGGAGCAGCGCATTCTCGCCGCAGAATACGTCTTCTCCTGGGACGCGTTCTCGTTCCCGGAACTGCTGCGCTACGCGAACGAACTACCCGTATTTCTGTTCGATCGAGGACACTTCGCTCGAACCAGCAAGCGGTTCTACGAGATCGCTCGCGCCTGCCACTTTGGAGGATGGGAGCCGACCTATCTGGATCAGAGACAACTCTTCAGTCCCTACGTACTCGCGCATCTGGCCAAGCTGCAGAAACCCGCCATGCGGGCGCTCCGTGAACGCTGGCAAGCGTCGCCCACGCCGGACGAGCTCGTGGACCAACTCCTGCTTTAAAGGACGATCTAACCTGTGCGTGAGACAATCCGCATGACCACCAGGACCAGTAGAGACGCCCGCTCGCTGATTGTGGTCTCGAGAGACTACGGGGAGCTCGGCTTTGCAACGTCCTTCCTGCGTGGGCAAGCGTTCGCCAGCCGGGCGGCGATCATGCTCCCGGACAATCTCTTCGCAAGCAACACGACGTCCTTCCTGCGTGGGCCAGGGTTCGCCAGCCAGGCGGCGACAGTGCTTCCGGGCGATCTCTCCGCAGACAACGGGGCCTCCCCGACGATTCCCGCTTTCCAGTTTAGAACGCTGCGGGATATCCTCGATTTGGTGAACACGCACAAACCAGATCTGGTATTTCTTTTTTCCGGCTACCTGCTCTCGAACCAACGTGGGGTGTTGTCACCGGAGTCGTTGGACGCGCTTCTACGGTACCTTCGCGAGAGGGGGTGCCGCGTCATAACCAGTGATCCGTTCCTGGGGTTGGCACCACAGCTCACGCTCGCACAGATCGATACCCGGATGCTGACGTCGGGCCAGACGCTATGGGAGCGTTGGCGGATGCGTCTCGTGCTGCGCCTGCAGGGCCCGCGTACGAAGGTCGTCGGAGTGCGGAGCCTCGAGGACGTGACGCACCTGTATCCCACTTCGATCCCGCCCCGCGGCGGCAATGTGCCGATGGTGTCTTTCTTCAATCCGAACATCGTGCGCGCCGCCGCCGAGCTACGGGCGGCTCGGGACGCACTCCTCCAAGCTGACGCGGACAAACTGCCGCCCCGATGGCTGTTTGTCGTCTCATCGACGGATCTCGAGTGTCAACACCGGCTCGTGGGTCGTCGCAAGTTCAGGGGAAAGGTGCTTCGTTTGCTTTGGCACGCGTTGGCTGCCGGGAGGCGCCCCACCTTGATCGCGCCAGCCTCGATCCTCGACGGACTTTCAAGCAAGGTACCAGATTTGGTTGAGTTATTGTCCTCTTGCCCGTTGGCTGAATTTGAAGAGCGCCTGCTCGAGGCAGAATACGTGTTCTATTGGAATGCGTTCTCATTCTCGCAACTGTCCCGCCTAGCAAACGAATTGCCCGTGTTTCTCTTCGATCGGGGACACCTCGCTCGAACCGTAAAGCCGTATTATGAGATCGCTCGCTCGTGTCACTACGGGGCATGGGAGCCGCCTTATCTCGATCAGACGCACCCGTTCGACCTGCGCGAACTTGCCGAGCTGGCGGCACGGCAAAAGCCCGCTATGCGGATGATCCGGGAGCGCTGGCAATCGTCGCCGACACCTGACCAGCTCGTGGACCAGCTCATGGGCACGGGCGTCAAGCCGGCGCCCGCCTAAAGACGCGACGCACGCGTGGTGCTCCCCGCGTCGCCGCGCAGGCCCAAGACTCGAGCAAGGGCGCGTTCGGCGTTCGCGACGGAGAATTGAGTTGTCACGGCCCGCAGCCCGTTCGCGGAGAGCCGCGTCCACAGCGCTGCGTCCGAATGCAGGGCGACGACCGCTTCGGCGAACGCCTCGGGGGCATCCGCGATGAGAATGTTGTCGGCATGGTGGAGTTCCATGCCCTCGGCGCCTACCGTGGTCGTCACTACCGGCACACCAAACGCCAGACTCGTGTTGATCTTGCCCTTGATGCCGGCGCCGTAACGCAGCGGCGCAACGGAGAGCCGCGCCGCGGCGAAGTGGGGTCGGATGTCGGCGACCGGCCCGGCGAACTGCACGCCGTCGTCGCCGAGGCGCTCGAGGTGCGGCGGGACGTGCGCCCCGATCACGGTGAACACCACGTGAGGCAACCGCTCCCGCACTGCCGGATGAATGTTCCGCAGGTAGTCCTCC
>Ga0209376_1000913_pt1 | contig 31600 bp, 24 predicted proteins | sample GraSoiAngelo_134_FD_185891 | JGI IMG/M metagenome (GOLD analysis project Ga0209376, IMG submission 185891) | Grasslands soil microbial communities from the Angelo Coastal Reserve, California, USA - 14_0929_05_30cm (SPAdes) (version 2) | ecosystem: Environmental > Terrestrial > Soil > Grasslands ... | reverse complement strand
GCATGGCCGAGTCCATCAGCGGGGTCATCATGCAGGACGAGACTATCCATCAAAAGAATTCCTCGGGAACGCCGCTGGCTGACCTGCTCAGGCAACAGGGCGTCATTCCGGGGATCAAAGTCGATAACGGCGCGAAGCCTCTGGCGGGCTCGGCTGAAGAAACCGTCACGGAAGGACTCGATGGGTTGCGCGACCGTCTGAAGGACTACCGTCACATGGGTGCGCGCTTCGCCAAATGGCGCGCGGTCATTCGTATTGGCGAAGGACTTCCAAGCTCAGCCTGTATACGCGCGAACGCACATGCGCTGGCTCGCTATGCGGCTCTCTGCCAGGAACAGAATCTGGCCCCCATCGTCGAGCCTGAAGTGCTAATGGATGGATTCCACACTATCGATCGTTGCGAAGAGGTGACGGGCAACGTCCTCCACGCAGTCTTCGACGCTCTCTTCGACCAGGGAGTAAGCCTTGAAGGAATGTTGCTGAAGCCGAACATGATCATCGCGGCCAAACAATGTCAGCAACAGTCCCCCGTCGAAGAAGTCGCGAGGGCCACTTTGCGCTGCTTACAGCGGCACGTACCACCCGCCGTCCCTGGCATTGTGTTCTTATCCGGCGGTCAGGATCACCTGGTCTCAACCATGCATCTGAACGCGATCAATCAACTCGACGGGCCAAAACCATGGAAGCTTAGCTTTTCGTTTGGGCGCGCCCTGCAGGATGAGGCGCTTCACAAATGGCAGGGGAAGCATGAGAACCTTCACGCGAGCCAGTCGGCGTTTGGTCATCGCGCAAGGTGCGTCAGAGCCGCCGCGCTGGCTAAGTACACGAAAGCGATGGAAAGCGGGTTGGCCGCATGAAGCGTGACAGGCTAACAAAGATGTCCGGTAGTGACTCGAAGCAAACCGTCACCGACTTTCCACGTCCGGTGGACACTATAGGAGTCAACATCGATCAGTTGTGCATCAATACGATCCGGACCCTGGCGATGGATGCCGTGCAACAAGCCATGTCCGGCCATCCCGGAACGCCGATGGCGCTGGCGCCGGTGGTTTATTGTCTGTGGCAGCGCTTCCTGCGTTTCGACCCCGACCACCCGATCTGGCCCAATCGCGATCGCTTCGTACTATCAGCCGGCCACGCTTCCATGCTGCTCTATGCGATGCTGCACCTCACCGGTGTCAAAGCGGTCAACCGCAAGTACGAAGTGTTGGGTGAACTTGCCGTATCGCTGGAGGACATCGAGCGTTTTCGCCAGCTCGACAGCAAATGTCCAGGCCACCCCGAGTATCGCTGGACTTCGGGCGTCGAGACCACGACCGGCCCCTTGGGCCAAGGAATAGCCACCAGCGTTGGCATGGCCATCGGAGCGCGTTGGGCGGCGGCTTATTTCAATCGTCCTGGCTACGAGATGTTTGATTTCGATGTCTACGCATTGTGCGGCGATGGCTGCCTGATGGAGGGAATCTCTAACGAGGCCGCGTCGCTAGCAGGTCATCTCAAACTCGCCAACCTGTGTTGGATCTATGATAACAACCACATCACCATCGAAGGCAACACCGCGCTGACCTATAGCGATGACGTCGCAACACGCTTCACTGGCTATGGCTGGAACGTGACGCGAGTGGGCGACGCCAACGATCTGGAGTTGCTCGAGCGTGCCTTCACGACGTTCAAACACACGCAGGATCGGCCGACGCTGATCATTGTCGATACCCATATCGCATATGGTGCGCCGAACAAGCAGGACACGAGTGCGGCGCACGGCGAACCATTGGGCGAAGAAGAAATCCGCTTGACCAAGCGCCGGTATCGCTGGCCGGAAGAGGCGAAGTTCCTGGTGCCGGACGGCGTGCGCAAACACTTCCAGGAAGGCATCGGCGCGCGCGGGCGGGCGCTGCACGAGGCTTGGTGGAACCAGTTCGAAGATTACCGCTCCCAATATTACGCGGTCGCAGAAAATGGATATCGAATGGTACGCCGCGAACTGCCTCAAGGCTGGGACTCCGGCTTACCGGTGTTTCCCGCTGACGCAAAGGGACTCGCCACGCGTGAGTCTTCCAGCCAGGTCTTGAATGCTGTCGCCAAGAACGTCCCCTGGCTTATTGGCGGTTCTGCGGATCTTGCACCCTCGGCGAAAACACGCCTGACTTTCGATGGGGCCGGCGATTTCAGCACTGAGAATCCCGCCGGCCGGAACCTTCACTTCGGCATCAGGGAACACGCCATGGGCGCCATACTTAACGGCCTGGCGCTTTCGAAGATTCGCCCGTTCGGCTCAGGCTTCTTGATTTTCAGCGATTACGAACGAACGGCGATTCGACTGAGCGCGCTCATGGAAATTCCCGTGATCCACATTTTCACGCACGATTCTATTGGGGTTGGCGAAGATGGGCCCACGCACCAACCCGTTGAGCATTTGGCCTCCCTGCGCGCAATCCCTGGTCTGATCACCCTGCGGCCCGCGGATGCTAACGAAGTGGTCGAGGCCTGGCGGCTCATCATGCCCTTCCGCCACGAGCCCGTGGCTCTCATTCTCACGCGTCAAGCGCTTCCGACGCTGGACCGCACTAAATATGCCTCAGCCGAGGGCGTGAAGCGCGGGGCGTATATTCTGGCAGATGCCGACGACGGCAAACCCGACGTCCTGTTGCTGTCCACGGGCAGTGAGGTTGCGCTCTGCATCGATGCCTACGAACAGCTCAAGCGCGAAGGCATCAAAGCACGCGTCGTCAGCATGCCGTCGTGGGAGATCTTCGAGTACTACTGCCGCAAACATCCAGAGTATCGCGAGCAAGTGCTGCCGTCGGCAGTCTCCGCGCGCGTGTCGGTGGAACAAGCATCGACGCTTGGCTGGGCACGATATGTCGGCAGGACTGGCCACACGATCGGGATGGAGACCTTCGGAGCCTCCGCGCCGCTCAAAGAGTTGCAACGCAAATTCGGCTTTACTCCCGAGTCAATCATCGCAGCAGCCAAAGCGCAGATTGCTTGGCCGCATCACATAACGCGTGAAAGATGCGACGCGGTGCTCTTCGACATGGATGGGGTGGTCACCGATACTGCAAGCATCCACGCTGCCTGTTGGAAGACGATGTTCGATGAGTATCTAAAGAAATGGGCGCAGCGGAACGGACAACCGTTCCGTCCCTTCGATGTCGCCACCGACTATAAGCTTTACGTCGACGGAAAGCCACGCTATCAGGGCGTAATCGATTTTCTTAAATCTCGTGGCATCGTCTTGCCTGAAGGAACACCGGCGGATCCTTCGGATGCCGAAACCGTTTGCGGCCTCGGCAACCGGAAAAACGACTTAGTCAACGAGCGGTTCGCTTCGGGCGTCGAAGCATATCCGGGCTCGGTGGCTTTCCTCAAGTCTCTGCGACCCAGCGGCATCAAAACCGCTATAGTCACCTCGAGTCAGAATTGCCAAACCGTCCTGCAGGCGGCCGGTGTAGGCGATCTTTTCGATGCGCGTGTCGATGGCAATGTCATCGCGCAGCAACATCTTTCCGGCAAGCCGGCGCCTGATTCCTATTTGAAGGCGGCGGAGATGCTGGGTGTGAAGCCGGATCGAGCGGTCGTGATCGAGGACGCCATCTCCGGCATTCAAGCGGGCGCCCGAGGGCGATTCGGACTCGTGATCGGCGTAGCCCGAAAGGACAACGTGGCTGAGTTGAAAGCACAGGGCGCCGATGTGGTCGTCCATGATCTGGCAGAACTGCTCCCATAGAGGCGGTCTATGATCACCCAATAATTGAAACTGCGAGGGGCGGTCATATACCGCCCCTGCAATAGGATCACCTATGCTTCATCACGAACGTCTCAAACCACCAATTCAGGACTATCCGCCTAACGAGTGGAGCTTGATCGAAGCGAGCTTCAAACCGGAGTTCACTGCACAGACGGAAGCCGTCCTCGCGTTGGGAAACGGGTATCTCGGCATGCGCGGAAATCCTGAAGAGGGAAGTCCGTCCGTCCAGAACGGTACATTTGTAAACGGATTCTATGAATCCTGGCCAATCGTCTACGCCGAAGAAGCGTATGGTTTCGCACGGACAGGCCAAACTATGCTGAACGTGACGGACAGTAAAATCATCAAGCTGTTCGTGGATGACGAGCCCTTCTGTCTCGCCGACGCCAACATACGCCACTACGACCGGCGACTGAACATGAAGTCCGGTACCCTCGATCGGGAGATTCTTTGGGAAACCCGGTCGGGTATGCAGGTAAGGATCAAGTCCAGACGCCTGATTTCTTTTCAACAGCGCCACGCCGCTGCGATCTTTTATGAAGTCACTCTACTAAATGGAGCAGCGCCGGTAATAATTTCTTCAGAGATGCAGTCCCCGCAGTCTGGAGACCGAGAGCGCCCGGATGACCCACGTCAGACGAAAACCTTCAAGGGAAAGGTACTACAACACCGCGCGGACTTCGCTCATGACCGCCGAATCGTCCTTGTCCACGGCACTGAGCAGACCCGGATGGTCTTGGCCTGCGGCATCGACCATGACATTGAAAGCGATCGGCCACATCATTACAGAGCCGAGCACACGGAGGATTTTGGTCAAGTCGCGTTCACGTTTGATGCTCAACCGGGAAGCACGATCCGCCTCACGAAGTACATGGTGTATCACACCTCGAAGACCGCTACTGCCAACGAGGTCGGCCGTCGCGCGGAATGGACGTTGGATCGTGTTATGAGGCAGGGCTTTTCACAACTGTTGCGTGAACAGGAACAGTACATGGACGCCTTTTGGCGAAGAAGCGACGTCCAAGTGAGCAATGTCAGAACAGAAAGGGTGAGGCTATCGACCGTCGAGATACAGCAGGCAATCCGCCTGAACCTGTTCCATATTCTCCAGGCCTCGGCAAGGGCAGAAGACAATGGCGTCCCCGCCAAAGGGCTTACCGGACAAGCCTACGAGGGGCACTATTTTTGGGATACCGAGATCTACCTCCTCCCCTTTCTGATTTACACCTCGCCGCAGATAGCCAGAAATCTCCTCCGCCTGCGTTACGGAATGCTGGACAAAGCACGTTTGCGTGCCCGCGAGTTGAGTCAGAAGGGAGCACTCTTTCCGTGGCGCACCATTGGCGGCGAGGAAGCCTCCGCTTACTATGAAGCGGGGACGGCTCAGTATCACATCAATGCGGATATCATGTATGCGCTGCGCAAATACGTAAACGCCACCGGAGATGAAGAATTCCTGTGGGAGTACGGCGCCGAAATGCTCGTGGAGACGGCGCGCCTTTGGCAGGATCTGGGATCTTTCTCGCCGCGGAAGGAAGGTAAATTCTGCATTAATGGCGTGACCGGACCTGACGAATACAAGACGGTCGTCAACAACAACACCTACACGAACTTGATGGCGCGAGAGAACCTGCGATATGCCGTCGAAACGGTCGAGGTCCTGCAGTTCAAGAAACCGGAAGCATTCCAAGCTCTCATGCAGAAAACCGGCCTCAAGCTTTCAGAAGTAGAGGAATGGAAACGGGCAGCCGAAAACATGTACATTCCATTCGACGCAGCGACAGGGATCTACCCGCAGGATGACAGCTTTCTGGATCGCGAGCCGTGGGACTTCAAGAATACGCCCGCGGAGAAGTACCCGTTGCTCTTGTTCTATCATCCGCTAAACATATATCGCCATCAGGTGATCAAGCAGGCCGATGTCATCCTGGCGATGTTCCTTCTTGGCCATGAGTTTTCCCTGGAAGAAAAAAAACGAAACTTTGAATTCTATGATCCCCTCACGACGGGAGACTCTTCGCTCTCGTCTTGTATCGAAGCCATTGTCGCTCTTGAGGTCGGTGAGTTTGATAAGGCCGTGGAATATATGAGAGCCGCCTTACTGATGGATCTTGCTGACGTTGGCGGCAATGTCAAGGATGGGTGTCATATCGCTTCGATGGGCGGCACTTGGATGGCCTTGGCCTACGGCTTTGGCGGCTTGCGGGACTACGACGGTAACCTTTCTTTCTGGCCGCAGCGTCCCCCAGACGCCCATGCGTCGCTGCGATTTCCAATAACTTATCGGGGCCAACTGCTGGACGTCGAAATCAGCGCCGAGTCAACGACCTATTCTTTGCGGGAGGGTGCAGGCATGGTGATCCGCCATGAGGGCGAAGTCATTTCACTGGATCGGGCGAATCCCTCCGCGGTCCGGCCCACACTGAAGCCGTTGAGGCGGGTGGGTTGAAGCACTAACCTACCCTAATCATGATGCAAGCTTTCTGTCAGGCGCTTCTCGGAGGCTACCGCATAAGCTGAACACCAGACCCCACGACGCTATCGCGAGCACATGGGCTGCAAGTGCAACCAGCGTAGCTCCAACTATGATCCCCACGTCCCACCAGAATAGGACGCCGGCACGACCACGCCGCAACTCCTGACGGACGAAGTGCATGATTGCCATCAGCGCTAGCGCTTGAATAATGACCGTGGAGAAGGCCATTGTCACGGCCACGCCTAGAGGCAACAGAATAGCTACACGATCAGGTGCAGCGGCCATATCGTCCTGGTTCGTCTCATATCCCTTCGCCCTCTTGCATTTCAAATTCCCCGATCGCACACCTAGCTTGAAGGGTTGTATGAAGATGGAAATATCCGAAAAACAATGCACGTCGCTAAGAACTAATACGGATTAGGACACCTTTGTGCATTTCGTAGACTCCTAAGGAGTGAACGCTATGGACACGTTGTACCAACTAATTCCGTCTCGCTGACTCGCTCGCCACGCAAGCCGGAGACGAAGGTCATGTTTACAAGAAATAGTTTGCTTGGCTTGCTTCTCTGCCTAGCGGCAACGTTGTGCGGATGTCGTAACCAGTCGAAGACGATACCACCCAAAGAGCCGGCCGCCGTCCGAGTCGCCACGGTAACACGAGCCGAGACAAGCGCCGAAAGACTGCGTTACTCGGCCTCTATCCTTCCCTATGCGGAGGTTGATCTCGCGTTTCGCTCGTCGGGATATGTAACCAATGTAGCGCAAGTTCGAGGAGCGGACGGCCGACAGCGGGATATCGGGCCCGGAGATTACGCGGACCAAGGCCTTACTCTTGCGCATATTCGTCGGCAAGACGTGCAGAATGAGGTGGCGCAGGCGCGAGCCCAACTCGATCAAGCTGTGGCGCAAGGGCCGATCAGGACTTCCAGCGGGCGCAGGCTTTATACGCGACCCAAAGCCTCACTAAGCCGGACTACGATGAGTCTCAGGAAGCTTTCCGTAAATCTCAAGCCGCGATCGAGAATGCGCAGGCGGCGCTCCGCCAGGCAGAATTAACGCTTGTGGACGCCGATTTAAAGGCTCCTTTTTCGGGATACATCCTGATCCGGAAGATCGATATCGGAAGTCTGGTTTCTCCGTCAACGGTTGCGTTTACGATCGCCGACATCAGTCGAGTAAAAGTCACCTTTGGGATCCCGGACTATGTTCTTCCTAAAGTCCACTTCGGGCAGGAAATTAAGATCGAGCCGGAGACCGGTACCGCTCCTCTGGTGGGACGAGTTACAAGCATCCCCACAGCTGCCGATACGCGTGACCGAACCTTTTCCATTGAAGTTAGTGTAAACAATAGTGACCGTCAGCTGAAGCCAGGTATGATCGCCTCAGTAAATCTCGGCGAAGCTCCTCATTCATTCATCTCGATTCCTCTTAGTGCCGTAGTGCCTTCCGCCGCAGAGCCGGAAGCCTTCGCCGTGATGGTCGTGGAAGAGCATAAAGGAGCGTTGGTTGCAAAATCGCGCATGATTCAGGTATTGGCCGTCTATGACAATTCAGTTTCTGTCGAAGGAGTGCAACCCGGCGAGCGCGTCGTTTCTGGTGGGTCCCAACTGTTGAAAGACGGCGACCTTGTCAAGGTCATCCCTTAACGCACACCAGCGATGATACCGAACAAAGAACGCGACCGAGTCGAGAAGACTCGCAACATTCCGCGGTTTTTCGTGGAGCACCCACAGATCTCGTGGGTATTTCTTGTCGCCGTGCTCGCCTGGGGTTGGTTCGGCTACCGAAGCATGCCGCAGCGAAAAGATCCTGACATTCCGGTCAGGGTCGCGCTGGCCTCATGTCCCTGGCCTGGCGCTACGGCGCAGCAGGTTGAGCAGTTTGTCACTCGTCCCATCGAGGATACCATCGCTCAGAACAAGACGATTCATCCCGCAACAGCTGCAGATTATGGAGTTCGCTCCATTTCTCTCCCAGGCTCCGCATACGTATACGTGCAGCTTGCAGAGGGTACAGACATCCGGAAGGAATTCAGTGACATCAATCTCAAGCTAAACGCGCTGAACAGTCAACTGCCGCAAGGTGCCGGCCCAATCTCTTTCCAGAGCGACTTTGGTGACACGGCCGCACTCATGTTGACGGTAGCGAGTCCCAGAGCAGACCAAGTTGACATCGATCTTCGCGCACAAGCGATCCAGTCCGCAATACAGTCTGCTCGGGCACACAGGAAATACAGCAGAGACGACGTGCCGGTCGCGATCGTCTTTTCGTTCCCTCGGTCAATTTCCGCGGCGACCGTACTCGATCCGGCAGCGCTCTTCGAGCACCAAGCCGAGGAAGACCGAATCCTGCGAGTACCACAGATCATTCCCGGGAGTGGCTTTATTGCGTTCGACGGTATCGCCGGCACAGGCGACATCAACATCAATCGCTTCGTCGAGACATTCTTTCAAAAGTACCTTCAGCGTTTAGATGTGCATCCGGACGCCTGGACACCAATCGTGGTCCATGATCCCAGTGAGGTTCGGTCGAAGCTGACTGAGGTCGCCGGAGATAAATATTCTTATGCCGATCTTGACAACTTCTCTGACCTTATTGCGCGAACCGTTGAAGGCGCACCGGAGACCTCAAAGGTTGAGCGGCGGGGCGTTTTGTCGCAAGCGGTCTATCTCGAATATTCACAATATCGGCTGGCGGAGTATGGATTACAGCCGGCGGATCTTTCAAAGGTCCTGGGCGCCCGCAACGTTATTACGACGGGAGGCGAATTCGAAACAGGTCAGCGCCGGATCATTATCAACCCCTCCGGCCAATTTGAAAGCCGGAACGTGATCGGAAATGTTGTTGTCGCGAAGACCTCAACCGGTGCTCCTGTGTATCTGCGAGACCTGGTCAAGATTGTGCCAGGCTACCAGAGCCCTGCCAGGTATCTGAACTATTACACGTGGCAGGATCCAGCTGGACATTGGCGGCGCAGCCGTGCCGTGACAGTTGCGGTCTACATGCGCGATCAGCAGCAGATCGCAAAATTTGGAGTGTCGGTCGATAAAAAACTAGAACAACTGCACGGCATTCTTCCACACGATCTCATCATCGCTCGTACTTCCGATCAACCCAAGCAGGTCAAGGAGAACATTGACCTGTTCATGCGTGCTTTGTACGAAGCCATCATCCTTGTCGTCATCGTATCGCTGATCGGTTTTTGGGAATGGCGCCTGGCGCTCATTATGGCTCTGGCGATTCCTATCACGCTCGCTATGACCTTTGGGTTTACATACATGTTGGGCATCGACCTACAGCAGGTATCAATAGCCACACTCATCATCGCATTAGGCCTGTTGGTCGACGTTCCGGTCGTGGCCGGCGACGGCATCAAGCGTGGCCTTGCGGAAGGTTTCCCCCGTCAGATAGCGGCATGGCTGGGGCCGACGAAATTAGCCACAGCGATGTTCTTCGCGACATTGACCAATATTATTGCCTATCTGCCGTTCCTTATGCTCCACGGCAATACTGGGGAGTTCCTGCACAGTCTTCCCATCGTTATGACCGCGTCTCTCGTCTCTGCGTTAATCGTCGCCATGACGTTTATTCCTGTCCTTGGATACTACATTCAGAGACGGCCGGCCAAGAGAGAACCCACGTTGGAGGAGAAGCGTCAGCGTGGCTTTTACGGATTCTATAACCGCCTCGTGGGTTGGGCGATTCAACATCGATGGTCCGTTCTCGGCGCTTCTTCGCTTTTCTTGCTGCTTGGTGGTTTTACCGGCTACCAGCTCAAATCGCAGTTCTTCCCTGAAGATGTTCAATATTGGTTTTACCTTGATATCTGGCTGCCGAATGACGTGCCATTGAGCACAACCAACGATGCCGCACTGAGGGCCGAGGAAGCAGTACGTGAGGTTATCGAGGGTGCACCTGGCAATGGGAAAAATAAGGCAACATCAGAACATCTCCTGACCTCAATCACGAGTTTTATTGGCGGCGGCGGACCACGTTTCTGGTTTTCCGTTACTCCTGAAGCGACCCAGACCAATTATGCGCAGGTGATTGTGCAGGTGCGCGATAAGGAAGCCGCCCCTGAACTGAGTGGCCCCATCCAGGATGCAGTCAACAAGCAGGTTCCGGGAGCATGGACGACAATGCGCCAGTTGCAAACGAATCCCGTCGAGAACCCTGTGGAAATTCTAATTTCCGGCCAGACGGACACCGACCCCAAAACGGAGCGAGCAGACATTCGAGCCGTTCGAGATATCGCATCCCAGGTCATGGATATTGTTGGCCGGTCTTCTGGAATTACGGTGTTGAGGGACGACTGGGGTCCCGACAGCCCACAGATGAAGATCGAGGTTGACCCGGATCGCGCAAACCTCGTCGGCATTACGAACTCCGATATCGCGGCATCAACCACGGCCGCAATTACCGGTACCTCGGTAGGTAGTTATAAGGAAGGTAACAAAGACATCCCGATCGTTGTCCGCCTCCGCCCGCAGGAGCGGGCAAGGCTCTCGCAAGTCGAGAATCTCTATATCAACTCGTCTCGAGCAGAGAACGTCAAGGTTCCCTTGCTTTCGGTGGCAACTTTGAAGGGCGTTCGGGAGACCTCACGAATTCGACGTCGTGAGCATTTTCGTATGATCTCGATCTTGTGTTTTCCAAAACCCGGTGTCCTGGCATCCGAAATACTCGGGCCAATCGAACCTAAACTAAACGCGCTCAAAAGTAGTCTGCCACCTGGGTATCAATTGCAGATCGGTGGGGAAAAGGCGAAACAGGTCGAAGGATTCAGCGACCTTTCGGTCGTTCTCCTGATTTCGATGGCAGCCATTTATCTGGCACTGCTAATTCAGTTCAATAACGCTGTCAAACCCTTACTGGTCTTTGCGGCCGTGCCGTATGGCGTAATGGGATCGCTGATCGCGTTGAACGTTATGGGTATCCCTTTTGGCTTCATGGCTTTTCTTGGAGTAGCCAGCCTTATCGGAGTCATCATAAGCCATGTCATCGTGCTGTTCGACTTCATTGAGGAAATGCATCATAAGGGTGAACCGCTGGAACGCGCCTTGCCCGACGCCGGCATCGAACGTATTCGACCCGTAATGATCACCGTCGGAGCCACCATCCTCGCGCTCTTTCCGCTCGCTCTAGAAGGTGGGCCGCTGTGGCAGCCACTGTGTTTTGCCCAGATCGGAGGCCTCGCTGTGGCTACCTTCATCACGTTGCTTCTGGTGCCTGTCTTTTATTCCATCTTTGTACTCGACCTGAAGTTGATCAAATGGGAAGTAGCACACGGTGCCGAGGGTCGTGACCAAACGGAACATCCCGATGCCGCTTAGAAACGTAAGCGGCAGGCATGATCGCTCTCTGAAAAAAGACACACCTCACTCAGAATTTATACGGTGAACCTCTGGACCCGTATGGACACGTAATTTAGCGCATAGAGGCATGATGGCAGATATTGGCCGCCAAATGGGCTCGCAATCCGGCACAGCTGGACGCACGATTCTCGTGGTGGATGACTCCGATGACCTGCGTGAACTCTACGAGACCTTACTTAGATATGAGGGCTATGAGGTCAAGACTGCGTCGAGCGCCGAGGAGGCGCTCAGAATCGTACGCGCCTGGCGGCCCAGTCTCATTATTACCGACCTCTTCATGCCAGGCATCGGTGGGCTTGAACTCATCACATGCCTACGGAGCGACTTCGCACCACCGATTCCGCCGATCATCGTGTTTTCGGGTGTATCTGAAGCGAAGGATGAGGCTCTGAAGCGAGGCGCCGCGCGCTTCGAGACCAAGCCCGTTGGCCCAGAGGAACTCCTTCGCATCGTTGAACACGCGTTTGTTCCTGAAAGGGCCTGGGTCCGCCCAGCCAACGCGGTGAGCGAGCGTCGCGTCGCGACGCGTGCCATAGGTGAGGCGACGCTTTCCAGGTTCATTCTCGAGACGCCTGGCTTCCTCGACAAACTTGGCCGCGACACGCGGATCTTGGCGCGGTTCTTTGGTCAGTTTTCGGTGCTTATATTCCTCCTTCGGAAAGGCACGCTCAGGCTGGCGGCGTCGAGCAACCCCGCATTCCCGCTTGATGCCGACGCAACGGAGATCCTGCCGCTCGTAAACGATGTCGTGGAGAGCGAGGGAAAGCTCGTCATCACGGGGGGCGTATCTCAGTCCTTTCTGCAAGAACAGGCCTTCGGCGATCTTCGCTTTCTGGTCGCGGTCCCGTACTCGCTGGATCGGGCCGTCGTAGGCGCGCTCTGCCTCGTCGACCGAATACCGCACGATTTCAGCAGTGCGGCGATTGGCATTCTTGAGTACCTGACGAGCCGCGGCGCAGCCATCGTGAGGGGATACGCCAAGGCCTTTGACGATTCAGGACTCCTCGATCCCGGCGAGTTCGGTGTTGTGCTCCAGGCTTCGGTCATCTCGGCTCTGGACGCGGGGCACGCTTTAGGTTTCACGATGTTGGAGGTCACTGAGGTGCCTCGCGACTGCTCGCTGAGCGAATTGATGATGAACCTGCCGGCGCCGAGCATGATGATTGGCATGCTTGATCAACGGCACGTGGCCGCTTTTGCTGTCGCAGAGTCGATCGTCTTGGTGAAAGAGCGGCTTGCTCTCACACGCTGCTTGCTTGAATCCCGCCTCATGGTGAACTACACCGTTGAGCTGACATACGAGGATCCGGTCCCCCGATTCGAACTGGATGTATTCGTGGCGCGTAGCCGGGAGTTGCTCGCACGGGCCTACGCTGAAACGCGTAGCTTTTTGGCGATTGACGCTCGACGGCGCGACTGATCCACAGAAGGCCTATCGGCTTTTAGTGGTAGTTTTTGCGTCGCGCGGCGAGCCGACGGGAAGTGCTAAGGTGCCACCTTGACGTATAACCGCTAGCGTTGATCGGAAATCCGAGGCGAGCCATATCGAAGTGAAGGCCGAATGTAGAGGCCGAGTCAGGTGTTGTCTCCTTTCTTTTTCATTGCCGCGTTTCTTTCTTCCTGGTAACGCCGCATCAAGTTATTGGTGGAACTATTCAGTGGCGGTTTTCTTGTGCAGCGCTATATAGCTCAGGTATGAATCGCCTGCCCTGCAGCGTTGCCTGATCATCGTATGCTCCCTTCCTGGGGCGTTCGGGTAGTTTCACTTTTTCCCGTGGGACTTTCTGGTATGGAATAAGGCTCAGCAGATGCGAGATGCAATTGAGCCGTGCCCGCTTCTTGTCGTCGGATCGCACGATGTACCACGGCGCAAATTCAGTATCCTTAGCCTCGAACATCATGTCGCGCGCCCGGGAGTAGTCGTACCAGCGGCTGCGAGAGGGCAGGTCCACTGGACTCAGCTTCCACTGGCGCAAGGGATCCTCTAAACGGGCTTCGAAGCGCCGGGCCTGCTCCTCGTTGCTGACTTCGAGCCAGTACTTGATCAAGTGAATTCCATGCGCGACGATGTATTTCTCCACTATCGGGCACCGTTCCAGAAAATCCCTGTGCTCCTCCTTCGTGCAAAACTCCATGACATATTCCACGCCGGCACGGTTATACCAACTCCGATCGAAGATAACGATCTCGCCCGCGGCTGGGAAGTGCGGCACGTAGCGCTGCATGTACATTTGGCTCTTCTCGCGGTCGGATGGAGCCGGAAGCGCCACGACCCGGAAAACTCGAGGACTGACCCGCTCCGTGATGGCTTTAATCGTGCCCCCTTTGCCCGCGCCATCACGGCCTTCAAATATGATGATGACACGCAATCCTTTGTGTTTTACCCAGTCTTGGAGCAGGCAGAGTTGCGCCTGAAGCCGAAGCAGCTCTTTTTCGTAATCCTTTCGCTTCATCTTCTGGTTCTTCATAGGAGAGGGAACCCATCTGCATCTCAAAAGACTAGAAAACGTCTGCGAACTCCTCAACCCGGTAAACTTCTCGGAAACAGGTATGAACTTTCGGGAGCTTCCTGATCGGGATTGGCGAGTGTTTGCTCCTGATGTGCTCATTTGGCCCCAATTCCACCGCAAGCAAATATCGAACCGACGGTAAGGACTTCTACGGATTAATGCAAGTATGTCCTCTTTCTACACTTCGAACGTGATTGTGCACGGCCGCATTGCTCCGCGCTATTGCCGTTGTCTCACCTTCGTCCGTAGAAGCCGGGGAAGGAACTCATGTACACAAGAACCAGTTTCTTTTCGTCGTTGTTGCTGACAATCGAAGGGTTCCAGATGAATGCAGACAGTCAGTTGCATGTGGCAGCACGGCATTTGTCAAGGGCGAGGGAACCAATGCGGATCAACCTTCAGACGCTGTGGGTTCCGTTACTCTTGATTATGTACATCGGCCTTGGCGCAGAGTTGATGTTTGCAGTGGGTGCAGGGGCCGAGCCTCTTTCATTGATCGTGCCGCAAGCTGCCGAACATGTTGGGTCTGCGGCGATCGGGAACGAAGAGGAACAGGGTCTGTCGCAAAAGGCCGTTGAAATCGTGCGTGTCTTCGGCTTCCCGATCACGAATTCAATGGTCGCCACCTGGATCGTCGCTCTCGGTTTGATCGTCTTTGTTCAGACCGCCACTCGCAAAATGAAGCAAGTTCCCGACGGAGCACAGAATTTTCTCGAGTGGCTCGTCGAGAGTCTCTACAACTTTCTGGAAGGACTTCTTGGCCGTCACCTGGTCGATCGGACATTTTGGTTCTTTGCGACCGTATTCATCTTCATTCTCTCTGCAAGTTGGGTGGGCCTCATTCCGGGCGTCGGCACGATTGGACGCGGGCACGCGACCGATCATGGTTTCAAGATCGATCAACCGTTGTTCCGTGGCGCCAATGCGGATGTTAACCAGACACTGGCGATGGCCTTGGTTTTCTTTGGTTGCTGGATCTTCTGGGCTCTTCGTGAAAATGGTCCGGGCGGATTTCTTAAGGAACTGTTTGCTCCCAAAGGCGAGAGCTCAGGACTGCTGAAGGTAGTTCTGGTCGTCGTGTTCTTCGCCTCCGGGTTTTTGGAAATCATTTCGATTTTATTCCGGCCTGTCTCTCTGAGCTTTCGTCTCTACGGCAACATGTTTGCCGGCGAGAAGATGCTGGAAACCATGGCCAATCTGGTTCCTTCCTTCAGCTGGTTGTTACCAATTCCTTTTTACTTTATGGAGCTGCTGGTGGGTGTGGTTCAGGCCCTGGTCTTTATGTTGCTGACCGCAGTCTTCACGTTGCTGATTTGTCCGTCCGCGGAGGAGGGATCAACAACGGCTCCGCGTTGAAACAATGACTTTAGAAGGGGACTAACACAATGTTTATGAATTTACACATAGGTCTGGCGGCTCTTGGAGCCGCTATAGCCGTGGGCATGATCGGCGCAAGAGCTGCGGATGTAGTCGGCCGCAATCCCGGGGCGTCCACCAAAGTTCTGGTCCAGTCCATCCTGGCCATTGCTTTTGCTGAGGCGATCGTCTTCTACACCTTGTTCCTCGTAAGGTAGGACAGGCTTATGAATGCACTTGTCTTGATGGCGGAAGCGGGGAGTAGCGGGCAGATCGAACAGATTGCCCGGACGTTCGGCGTAGATTGGCCGCATTTGATAGCTCAGATGATCAGCTTCGGCATCGTCTGTTTTCTTCTCTACCGGTTCGCCTATGGGCCTGTCCTCCGAATGTTGGCGGATCGGCGTCGACTGATCGCCGAGAGTCTCGCTAATGCCGACAAGGTGAAAGCGGAGTTGGCGCGAACGGAGACACAGCGTAAGGAAGTCATGGCGCAAGCTAACGCTCAGGCGACGCAATTCATCGAGGAAGCCCGCGCTGCGGCTGACGTCCTGCTGAAAAAGGAGACCAAGAAGGCGATTGCCGCCGCTGAAGAGATCATAGTCAAGGCACATCAGGCCGCGGCGCAGGACCACGCTCGTATGCTCGCCGAACTCAAGCAAGAGGTCGGCCGGCTGGTTGTACAGACCACCAGCGCAGTTACCGGGAAAATCCTGACAAAGGAGGATCAGCGGCGACTGGCCGAGGAAACCGCCGAGCAGTTGGCCGCATGATCACGGAAGGAACGCCGAAATGAAAACGATCAAGCAACTCGAAAGTGAAGCGAAGCACCTGTACCGGTTGTGCCTCGTCGATGGATCTCTGGATGAGGATCGCGTTCGCCAAGTTGTTCGGCGAGTCCTCGAATCCAAGCAGCGTGGGAGTTTCGCCTTTCTTTCGCATTTTCGGCGCTTGGTGAAACTCGATTGTGCCCGGCACACTGCGACAGTCGAAAGCGCCACACCCCTGCCGGCAGATTTGCAAACGAGCGTGTCGTCGGATCTCAAGCGACTATATGGCCCGAAGCTAAGCATCTCGTTCGCGGATACCCCGGCGATGATCGGCGGCATGCGCATCAAAGTCGGCAGTGATGTTTATGACAACAGCGTCAAGGCCAGGTTGGCCGCTCTTGAACACGCTTTTGAATCTTAGCAGTAGTAGATAAGGGAAAAGCATATGGCTAACCTTTTGACGGAAATTGAAGCTGAAATTGCCGGAGCGAAGGCAACGACAGCGAAGCAAAATGAGGGCATCATCCGCGAGATCGCTGACGGCGTCGCTCGAATCGAAGGTCTTTCCGACGCGATGCTCAATGAGATGATCGATCTCGGCCACGGCATCACCGGCCTTGCGCTAAACCTCGATCAGAATGAAGTCGGAGTTGTGATTTTAGGGGACTACACGGAACTCAGCGAGGGGGACGAGGTCCGCGCTACGGGCAAGCTGCTGCAGGTACCTGTCGGCAAAGGCCTCCTCGGACGTGTCGTGAATACGTTGGGCCAGCCGGTGGATGGCAAGGGCCCCATCAACAGTGACAAGGCATATCCCGTCGAAAAACTCGCGCCGGGCATCATCCAACGGCGGCCGGTCGGGCAGCCGGTGCAAACGGGCATCATGCCGATCGACGCGATGATTCCGATTGGCCGCGGCCAGCGCGAATTGATCATCGGTGACCGCTCGACGGGCAAGACGACCATCTGTATCGATACCATCATCAATCAGGCGCGTCTGAACAAAGCGGCTGAGGGCGCCGGCGATAAGGACTATCGGCCGCTGTACTGCATTTACGTTGCGATCGGCCAGAAGCAATCCAGTATTGCCCGGATCATCAATGTGCTCGAAGAGGCCGGGGCGATGCCTTACACCATCATCGTTGATTCACCGGCTTCCGATTCGGCCACGAATCAGTATCTGGCGCCATTCGCGGGAACGGCTATGGGCGAGTGGTTCATGGATAACGGCATGGACGCATTGATTGTCTTTGACGATCTGTCGAAACATGCGGTGGCTTATCGCCAGGTTTCTCTGGTTCTGAAGCGGCCGTCTGGCCGTGAAGCTTATCCGGGCGACGTATTCTACCTTCACAGCCGGCTGCTCGAGAGGGCGGCGCGGGTTGGAGAGAAGTACGGTAACGGTTCGCTCACCGCGCTGCCCATCATTGAAACGCAGGCTGGAGATGTCTCTGCTTACATCCCCACCAACGTCATCTCGATTACGGATGGACAAATCTATTTAGAGACCGACCTGTTCTATCAGGGGATCCGCCCGGCAATTTCGGTCGGCTTGTCGGTTTCGCGTGTGGGATCCGCGGCGCAGCTCAAAGCCATGAAGCAGGTTGCAGGGCAGCTCAAAGGTGATCTTGCCCAATTTCGGGAATTGGCTGCGTTCACGCAATTCGGTTCAGAACTTGATGCCAGGACGCGCGCTCAGATCGACCGCGGCAAGCGCATCGTCGAAATCTTCAAACAGCCCGAATACAATCCGATTCCCGTTGAAGTTCAGGTATCGGTGATCTGGGCAGTCCAGAACGGTTATGTGGATTCTGTGCCCGTGGACCGTGTCAAAGAGTACCAGGCCAAGTGGACGGATTTTCTAACCACACGCAAGGCCGACCTGCTTCAGAAAATCGCACACGAAAAGGCGCTCACCGCCCCGTTAACTGAAGAATTAAAGGCCGCGGCCGACACTTTCCAAAATACGTGGCGATGAGCGCGGCACCTCAGTTTCGGAGTATCGATTATGCATAGCACCCGCGACCTACGCCGCCATATCCGATCTGTCGACAATACGGCGCGTATTACCAAAGCAATGCAAATGGTAGCGGCATCCAAGATGCGCAAGGCGCAAGAGGCCGCGGTTGCGGGACGGCCTTTTGTACGCCTGTTGTATCGCATGCAGCGCGAAACAACGATCCGAATGGCGGAGCTCAACCATCCCTTACTCGAAGCGCGCGAGATCCGTAAAAGCGCGGTCATTCTGATCGCAGCAGATCGAGGCTTATGCGGAGCTCTCAACAGCAACGTGTTTCGGCTGGCGCTGCAGTTTTCGAAGTCCACGCTTTTCATCACGGCCGGACGTAAGGCCGCACAGTTCGTGGCTGCGACGCGCCGGAACCTTGCTGCCGAGTTTCACTACGGCGACGTGCCACGATTCGATGAAGCGAGAGCGATTGCCTCGTTTGCCCGCGATCTCTTTCTGAAGAAGGAGGTCGACGAAGTGCGCGTCGTGACGACTCAGTTCGTCAACACGCTCACGCAACAGTCCGTCAGCCTAGAGTTTCTGCCTGTTGGCGAGATCAAACAATTAGAGATCCCCGGAGCGGAACCGGAAGAACGCCTGACGGGCACCGAAGCGGAGTGCCTCTTTGAACCTCGCCCGGAGGCTATTCTCAGCTATCTCCTATCGCACTATCTCAACATCTACATTTATGAGGCGTTGCTGAATGCCAAGGCGAGTGAGCAAAGCGCCCGCATGGTATCGATGAAAAACGCCACGGATAATGCCAACACTCTGATCAAAGACTTGACGCTCGAATACAACAAGCTGCGTCAGGGCAACATCACGAAGGAGTTGTTGGAGATCGCCGGTGGTGAGGCCGGCTGATAGGAAACCATTTGAATACGCGTTTATTGACGAGGTCTTCACATGAGCAAAGGCAAAATTGTTCAGGTCGTCGGTCCGGTCGTGGACGTGGAATTCCCGGAAGCATTGCCCGGGATCTATAACGCGCTGGCTGTCGAATACAAGGTTCAGGATCGGCCCGTGAATATCACTCTGGAGGTACAGCAACATCTTGGCGACAAATTGGTCCGGGCAATCTCCATGTCCGGGACGGAGGGTCTCAAACGTGGCTTTGACGTGGTGGATAGCGGTGCGCCAATACGCATGCCCGTCGGGGATGGAGTCATGGGTCGAATGTTTAACGTTACAGGAGATCCAGTCGATGAGCGCGGCCCGGTTCAAGCGGAGAAATACTATCCGATCCACCGGCTTCCGCCGCCCCTGGTCGAGCAATCCGTATCACCACAGATTCTTCCTACTGGAATCAAAGTCATCGACTTGATTTGCCCGTTCCTCAAGGGCGGCAAGGTAGGCGCGTTCGGCGGCGCCGGGGTCGGCAAGACGGTCGTCATCATGGAGCTTATTAATAATGTTGCCAAGCTTCATGGCGGAGTGTCGGTCTTTGCAGGTGTTGGAGAGCGCACACGCGAAGGAAACGATCTCTACAACGAAATGTCTGCAGCAGGAGTCATCAATCAGAAAGACTTGAGCGCTTCCAAAATCGCTCTAGTCTACGGCCAGATGGACGAACCGCCTGGCGCACGCCTGCGCGTGGCTCTATCAGGCCTTGCCATCACAGAATATTTTCGGGATGAGAAGAATCAGGATGTATTGCTCTTCATCGACAACATCTTTCGGTTTTCTCAAGCGGGCTCAGAGGTCTCGTCTTTGCTCGGGCGTACCGCGAGCGCGGTTGGCTATCAGCCGACGCTTGCCGCGGAAATGGGCGCTTTGCAGGAGCGCATCACCTCGACCAAAAAAGGGTCGATCACTTCCTTTCAAGCGGTGTATGTGCCGGCCGACGACTTGACCGATCCTGCGCCGGCCACGACCTTCGCACACCTGGATGCCACGATCGTTTTGGATCGGTCGATTGCTGAACTCGGGATCTATCCAGCCGTCGATCCGTTGGCCTCAACCTCGCGTGCGCTTGCGCCCGAAACCGTTGGGCAGGAGCACTACGAAGTTGCTCGTGGAGTGCAGAGGGTGCTTCAACGTTACAAAGATTTGCAGGACATCATTGCGATTCTCGGCATGGATGAACTGCCGGCGGAAGACAAGCTGACGGTGTTTCGCGCGCGGAAGATTCAGCGTTTCTTGAGCCAGCCGTTTAGCGTCGCGCAAGTTTTCACGGGCCGCGAAGGTAAGCAGGTGCCTGTGGAAGGCACGGTAAAAGGGTTCAAAGAAATTCTCGAGGGAAAGCACGATGATATTCCCGAAGCCAGCTTCTATATGAAGGGCGGCATTGAGGAAGTCAAGCCATGACCAACACCATGAAATTGCGAATCGTCACGCCGGAGTCCACTTTCTACGAGGATGATGTCGACATGGTTACGCTTCAGGGAGTGGACGGCGAGATGGGCCTTCTTCCACAGCACATCCGAATGATGACCCAAATGGTGCCGGGCGAGCTCGTGGTGCGCAAAGATGGCCGCGATCAGTTTTTGGCAGTAGGAGAGGGACTTGTGGAAGTCAGCAGTGACCGTGTGGATATCCTCACCGATATGGCCGTTACCGCTGAAAACATCGACGAAGCCAAGGCCGAAGAAGCGCGTCAACGCGCCGCAGCCCGTCTCCGCGAAAGGATCTCTTCCGAAGAAGTGGCTTCCGTCAATGCCTCATTAGTCCGCTCACTGGCACAACTGCGCGTCAAGCGCCGCCGTTTGAGATGAAGATCGGAACGACCGGCAAATGATCAGCCGACGTGACGGGAAAGATCATGTGTACAAGAACTAGTTTGTTTCTGTTGCTACCGCTACTGCTGGTAACTCCCCTCAGTGGCTGGTGTCAGCAAATTTCTTCGGCGTCGGATGAGGTGTTAACGCTTGATCAAGCGATAGCTCTGGCTTTGCGTGAGAATCGCTCTGTCAGGGACGCGGAGTTGGAAGCCGGAAAAACGGGAGACATAGTGGCTGCCACCCGTACCCACCGGTTACCTTCGACGAATGTGTTCTCTTTGACGGCGGAGCAGTTCATAAAACCGGAGGAGGTCAGCGTCGGCGGCCTAGTACCAAATATCTTTCCCGCTGTCGGTCCTTTCTTTTCCATCGGCATTCCTCGGAGACCGACCACTGTATTTGCGGGGCTCATTCTGCAGCCGCTCTCGCAGCAGTACCGTCTCGGTCTGAATGTCGAACATGCAAAATTAGCCCGGGATACCGAAAGAGAACGACTGCGCCTCGTCAAACAGTCCACCATTGACCGGGTCAGGCAAACATATTACGGAATTCTGCAAACGCAGAGCGCGCTCGAAAGCACTCAGGAAACCATTACAAGCTATCGCGAACTGGACCGTGTCACGAGCGATAAGGTGGCACAACAAGTGTCGTTAAGGAGTGCGAGCCTTGACGTCAGAACACGCCTGGCCAAAGCAGAGTATGAGGCGCTCAATCTCTCGAATGAACTCGCCACAAAAAAGGAACAACTCAACGACCTGCTCGGCCGTGACGTTCGCACCGATTTCCGCGTGAACCCAGCGGCCGATGTGAATGGATTTCCTGCCGACCTCGAGAACGCAAGAAATCGTGCGCTCGAGCAGCGGCCCGAAATACGAGAGGCGAGACTCAAGATCAAGCAAGCCGAAGTAGACCGCCGTATCAAAAAATCCGAGTATATCCCGGATGTGAGCGCCGGCTTCCTCTATATGACGTTTCGGAATTTCGACGACTTCATTCCGAAAAATCTCGGCAGCGCTGGCCTTGCGCTGAAGTGGGAGGTCTTCGACTGGGGAAGAAAGCGAGATGAACTCGCGGAAAAAGACAAGACCATCGAGCAAACAAAGGAGCGCTTGCGCGAGGCGGAGAGCCGCATCCTGATCGATGTAAGCGACAAATTCCGCAAGCTCCAACAGACTCGCCAGGCTTTCGTCGTCGCTCAACTTGCGGAGGAAACGGCGCGCGAGAGTCTGCGCGTCAATACGAACAAGTACAAGCTTACGGCAGCGCTCCTGTCAGATGTTTTGCAATCGCAGTCAACGCTGGCCGAAGCCAATCACCAGTTCCAGCAGACGCTGCTCGGTTATTGGACGGCACGGGCCGAATTTGAAAAAGCTCTAGGCGAAGACAACTGATGCGGACAGACGGAGGTCGAACGGTGAGTGAACGAAGGGTGGTTATCGTGGGAGGCGGATTCGGCGGTGTTACGCTCGCACAGCACCTCGAACGAAAACTTACTCCCGAGATCGAGATCGTTCTGATCAGCAGCGAGAATCATTTCGTTTTCACGCCAATGCTTGCCGAAGTGGTCGGACGTTCCATCTCACCGCTGCACATGGCAGTCGCGGGCCGCCAGATGGTGCGTCGCACGATCTGGTTGACGGCGCAAGTCACCGACATCGACTTCGAAACCCATGTTGTTCGCTACGTCGGCGAGGGCGGCGAACACGCATCGCTTACGTATGATCACCTGGTACTGGCCTGCGGCTCGATAGTGAACATGAATATGATGCCGGGTCTCGCGGCTTACGCTTACCCGATGAAGACGCTTGGAGATGCGTTCTATCTCGGCAACGACTTGATATCACGATTCGAAGAGGCGGCGGTCGAGACGGATGCCACGCTGCGAAGGCGACTGCTCACCCTCGTGGTCATTGGCGGTGGATTCAGTGGCGTCGAAGTAGCAGGCGCGATCACTGAAGTGGCACACCACGCGCTACGCTTTTATCCCACTCTCAAAGGCGCGCGAGCGCACATCATCCTGTTGCAACATGGCAACTTGCTGATCCCCGAATTGAATGCGCCGTCACTCTCGAAGTTTGCCTATGACAAACTAGGTGAGGCGGGTGTTGATGTTCGCCTCAACTCTGGCGCGCAGGAAGTCACAGCGGCAGGCGTGCGATTGAAGAATGGTGAATTGATCGAGGCTGCGACTGTCATATCAACAGTCGGGACATCACCCAATCCTTTGATCGAAAAACTTGGCCTGTCGCTTCAGCGTGGGCGTCTCGTCACGAATCCCGATATGAGTGTGACAGGCGCGTCGAATGTCTGGGCATTAGGCGATTGTGCGATGGTCCCGAACGCTATCGATCAAAGCCCTAGCCCACCGACCGCACAATTCGCTATGCGGCAAGCAAAACAACTTGCTGCTAACCTGGCACGCACCTTCAGAGGTCAACCAACACAGCCATTTTCTTTCAAAGGCCTGGGGATGCTGGCATCGTTAGGCAATCGTAGCGCGGTCGCAGAGATTCTCGGCATACGCATCTCGGGATTCATCGCCTGGATCTTATGGCGTGCTATTTATCTCGCCAAACTCCCAAGCCTGGCGCGAAGGCTGGAAGTCCTGGTCGATTGGACGTGGACTGCGTTGTTTTCTCCCAACATCATACAATTACAAACGTCGCGCACTGGCAGCGTGGGACTCGCTCATTACGCGCCGGGCGAGTTCGTCTTTCATAAGGGCGACCCGACAGGCAATGTTTTCGCGATTCAATCGGGAACTGCTGGGGTGTATCTGGACGAATCTGCTCGTCCGATCGTAATCCTAAAACCGGGTGAGCATTTCGGCGAGCGGTCGGAGTCGGCCAACGGACACCGCGTCCATGGCGCGTCCGTGAAGGCCGAAACGCCCCTCGATTTAATGACCATCCGCCGCAATGATTTCGAGCGGGTCGCGCAAACCGTTACTTCATTGCGCGCAATGACCCAGAGGTCCGAAGCAGCACTGACGGGTTATGAAGCATTAATGAGAATGGCCAAGGAACAGCCTCGCCTCGCCTCACTGACCGTTAGCGACGTGATGTCAAGCCCTGCCGAAACCCTCTCACCAGATACTTCGTTGCGAGATGCCGTCAGGCGCTTTAGCGGCGGCATTCTGGCGTATCCAATAGTTGATAAAAACGGGCGATTGGTAGGGTATTGCGGGCGAACCGAGTTATTCGACGCTTTGCGCGGTGGGCGGCCATCAGACACGCAGATTCGTGAGTTTATGCGCAAAGATCCGCCCGTTGTTATGGAAAATCAAAGCCTTTTCGACGCATCAGTAGTGTTGCTCCGCGGTGATGTTGACCTGCTGCCGGTCGTAAGTATGGATGATAACGGGAAGGTAGTGGGAGTGATTAGTCCGTTTGAGGTAGTTCTCAAAGCGATTGAGCCGCTCTCAACAGATTGGACAAAGCCAGAAGCACCGGATGACAGAAGGCTTGCATCCTAAACGTTCAAGTTCGGGTGCCCAATACGCGGTCCAGATTGAAGGCGGCGCTGATCAATGAAAGATGTGTGAACGCCTGCGGGAAATTGCCAAGCGCCTCGCCTTGTGGCCCGGTCTGCTCTCCATAAAGTCCGAGATGATTGGCATAACCCAACATGCGTTCGAACAAGAGTCTGGCTTGATCGAGTTTTTCCGGAACAGTTTGACCGGCGCGGGTCAGCGCTTCTACCAGCCAAAACGAACACATGTTGAAGGTGCCCTCCTCGCCAGGCAATCCGTCAACACGCGGTTGTGGTGGATAACGGTACACGAGGCTATCGCTGAGGAGACCGCCACGGCTCGGGCTTTGATAGATAGCGGAGATGGTGCCTAGCATCCGCGGATCATTGGGAGCCATGAAGAATACGAGAGGCATGATCAGAAGCGAGGCGTCCAAGTCATCGCTTCCATACGATTGAGTGAAAGCGCGGCGCTTCTCGTTCCAACCGCGAGTCATCACTTCTTCGTAGATGCGATCCCGCTCGCGGGTCCACTTCTCCCGGTCTGTCGGCAATGCACGTTTGTCTGCGAGCCGTTGGCCGCGATCCAATGCGACCCAATTCATCACTTTCGAGTACACAAAATGGTCTTCATGGTTTCGCATCTCCCAAATGCCGGTGTCAGGACGCTGCCAATTTTCGCAGATCCAATCGAGGCGACGACGGATCTTGACCCACATATCGTAAGAGATCGGACTGACGTATTTGTTGTAGAGGTAGAGCGAGTCCATGAGCTCACCGTAAACATCCGATTGGAACTGCGAAACGGCGGCATTGCCGATGCGAACCGGAGCAGATTTGCGATATCCCTCCCAGTGATCCAGGCTCTGCTCCGAAATCTCGGAGTCACCCTCGATCGTTAATAGCGGGGGCAAGGGCGTGTCCAGGTGGAAGTGCCTGGATGCATAATTCTCGATCCAATTAATGAACCCGGCAGCTTCCTTTCTAAAGCCGATTCGGAGAAGTCCGTAGATTGTGAACGCCGCGTCTCGCACCCAGGTGTAACGGTAATCCCAGTTGCGCGCACCACCAATCACCTCGGGCAGGCTGGTGGTGGCAGCGGCGACGATAGCTCCAGTCGGCTCGAAGGTTAAAAGCTTTAACGCCAATGCTGATCTTTCCACCTGCTCGCGCCAACGTCCGCGGTAGGTGCAGGCGGAGAGCCAGGTATGCCAGAAATTGACCGTTTTATGAAGCAGTTCTTCGGCTTCCTGTTCGTTTGGCCCACAAGGAACGCAGACTTCCGTGCTGTGAGTCGTGAGAATAAAAACCTTCGACTGCCCTTCGTCGAGTCTGAACTCGCCGACGACGCCGCCCTGTCCATCCTCGCTTAGCGGGATTCCCCCGATAAGAGCAATACTCAAGCTCGCTGAAGTGAAGCAGGCACCGTTGGCATCCAGTATCGTCTTGTGGCTCTGGCGTCCGTAGTCAAAGGCCGGCCTGCAAGTGAGGGAAATGCGTACCGAACCTTTAACGCACCGAATACGGCGGTAAAGATGGTGATACCAGCGTGAATCGGGAGGGAGTCCCGCAGGCATGAAATCTTCCAACTCGGCGATTCCATCGCGAAGCAAGAAGCGCGTCACCAGGATGTTCGTGGAAGGTAAATAAAGCTGCTTGTGCCGGATATCGTCACCAACCGCCTCAATTTGGAACCGGCCACCCTTGTTGTCGTCCAGAATTGCTCCAAAGATACTCGGGGAGTCAAAGTTGGGGTAGCAATACCAGTCGATCGATCCGTTCATAGCAATCAAAGCAACAGTCCGCATGTTGCCGATGATTCCGTAGTTTTCGATAGGCTGATAAGGCATGCGATAGCTCGATTTTGGAATCAGGCGTTATGAGCCATGGAGTGTGGTCATCGGTAAGCGCGACGACAAAGATTCAGCGTAATTAGCGCCACTACGAAAACACAAGAAGGAAAATTACGGGTCAGTCTACCGTAACTACGTCGTCGAAGTTCCCGCGACTCAAGCGAGCATCGTATCTCGCAGGAGGCTCCGCTAACGGTGGTCCTCACGATGCACAGCAAACAATTCGCAAAAGATTGCTAACAGTTATCAGAACCTCGCGAAGCCCGTTCAATTCGACCATCGCCGCTAGGCGCAGCACTTCGCTTGTGAGACGCGGCCTTGCGCTCGGTGTGCTGTTGTTCACGAGCTGCACGAGAGCTCCTTCCTTCAATTTCGTCGGCTCTTTCTCCCCGGCCTGGCTCGTTTGCCTGATCGTGGCTGTTCTGCTCACGGCAATCACAGGATGGGTTACTGCTACCTCTGCATGTTCCAAACACGCTCCTCAAGGAACTGAACGTCTTGTCTGCGATTTTCGATTTCGTGATCGAAGAGGAGATCGTGACTCACAATCCGGTTTTGGCGGTCCGAAGGAAGAAACCGAAAGCGCGGGTTCTCCATCCCCATTACAGCCTACGGAAGATGAACTCGCGCGGATCTTCGATCATCTTTTCGAGGGTGCCAAACCCTTCTTTTTGGCGTTCGCAAACACCCGGTGCCCCCGGTGCCGGCTGGGCGAGCTGAGCAATGCGAATGTGGCAGACGCCGATCTTGCGACCGGCTTTCTCCGAGTACGCCGGACGTGAGGCAAGATTGATTTTCTCAAAATGAATTCAGTGTTGATCGATGTCATCAAGGAAGAACTTGCCGAGCGGGACATAAACATCTATATCCACTGGCGGGATGACGAGGTCCACCAGGCCGCCGAGCGGATTCAAATCTTGCAAAAACCTTCAAAATCAGGGAAATGAATTGTGAGCCTGCCGGAAAAAGCCTGCCAAGTTATTGAAAGGAAAGTGCCGAGGGACGGAATTGAACCGCCGACGCCGGCCTTTTCAGGGCCGCGCTCTACCATCTGAGCTACCTCGGCTGACTGAACCTTATTAAGTTAACGGAGGCGGGGTCCTTTCGTAAAGAGCGGAATTCGGAGACAGACACCTCAGTCTGGATTAGCCGCTCTCTCACGATAAAAACGCGCTGTTGCTGCTCGGAAAATCACCTTCCTGCACAGCAGCGGCTGTAGAGGAGACGGTTTTGCTGTCTAGTTCCCCATGTCTTGCCTGCGGATTCTCACAATCATTCACCCAGGGATTCTCATGATCATTCACCCACCCCTGGGTTGACTGTTTGGCAGTTTCTAAACGGTTTTCATTTTTAAAGCAATCCTCTTCGTTATTTTGCCAGGGCTACGTCAAAGTTTCATAACTAAAACAAACCAAACAAGAGCGGATTAGCTCTGGCTATTTTCGGACGGATTTGGTAGCGTGAGTGCGTGAATGGCGACACTTGCGCCGCGCGAATAAGTTGGAAGGACTTGGCAGTGCGCTTGGTGCGGCGTGAAGAGCGGGCGCGCTGGCGGGAACTGATGCGGCAGCATCATTACTTGGGATTCGACAGCATTATAGGCGAGTCGCTCTGGTACGTGGCCCGCGTTGGCAACGAGTGGGTCGCTCTGTTGGGCTGGGGGTCAGCGGCGTTGAAATGCGGTGTGCGGGACCAGTGGATTGGGTGGGATCGGGAACTGCAATGGCGGCGCTTACATTTGGTGGCGAATAATGTGCGGTTTTTGATACTGCCGGCGTGGAATCGACCCAATCTGGCATCACGGATTTTAGCGCTGAACCTGAGGCGGTTAAGCCAGGATTGGGAGGTTTGTCATGGCCACCCGGTGCTGCTAGCGGAGACCTTCGTCGACCGCGCCCGTTTCCGGGGGACGTGCTACCGTGCGGCAGGCTGGCAGGCGCTAGGCGAGACACGAGGCTTTGCGAAACGAAACCAACACTACTGGCACCACGGACAGAGAAAGATCGTTTTCGTGCGGCCACTGGTGCCCAACGCGGTAGCGGGTTTGGTTGCGCCGTTCTTGCCGCCGCTGAAACGTATGCGAAAGGAGAAAGCAACGGACATGGAGATGACGATTGATGTCAACGCGCTCCCGATAGAAGGTGAAGGAGGCCTGATTGATTTGCTGAAAACTATTGTGGACCCACGCAAGCCACGCGGTGTGCGGCATCCGGTGGTGACCATAACCGCGATTGCCATCTTGGCGGCGTTGTCGGGAGCGCGCAGCTTTCAGGCGATTGCGGACTGGGCGAAAGGCCTGAGCCGTGAAGCGCTCCGGAAGCTGGGATCGAAACGCTGGAAACCTCCATCGGAACCGACAATCCGTCGAGTTCTTCAGGGGCTGAATGCCGCGGAGGTCGATGCGAAAACGGGAACATGGGTTGCGAATCAGCGTCCCTTAGCAGGCCAGAGCATCGCCATTGACGGCAAGACACTACGCGGCGCTCATGACGCCGGTCAGCGTGCGCCGCACCTGCTCAGCGCCATCCTGCATGAGGAGGCAGTAGTCATCGCCCAACTCCAGGTTGAGGAAAAAACCAACGAGATTCCCAAACTTCCCGAACTATTGGCCCCTCTGCCGCTGGCAGGTACACTCATCACAGCAGACGCTTTGCATACTCAGACCGAGTCGGCCAGCTACATTGTCGAGCAGAAGAAGGCGGATTACTTGTTCATCGTCAAAGAAAACCAACCCACCCTGCATCAAGATATCTCCGATCTGAAACTGGAGTCTTTTCCCCCCTCAACACACCACGATCGATAAAGCCCACGGACGGCTCGAGGTCCGCCACATCTGGACCAGCACGGATCTGAACGGATATCTGGATTTCCCTCATGCCAAGCAGGTCTGTGCCATTCGGCGTGAAACCACGCACCTGGTCAGCAACAAGTTCACCACGGAAACCGTCTATGGGATCACCAGCCTCGAACCCATACGCGCCAACCCCACGCGCTTGCTGGATTCCAGCCGCAAACACTGGTGTATTGAAAACCGTCTCCACTACGTTCGCGACGTCACCTTTGATGAAGATCGCTCGCGCGTCCGCCGTGGCGCAGGCGCCCAGGTCATGGCCTCCATTCGCAATCTCGCCCTATCGATTCTCCGCATCGCCGGAGCTCGCTACATCCCCTCAGCACTTCGCTGCTGTGCTCGTCAGGGCGATCCCTTCGTCTTTCGCCTCATCGGGGTGCGACTTTGACGTGGCCGTGTACCCCGGCAGCCTGAACGCCCGCAATTCCGCCGAATATCCACTTCCGCCGATAGCGACCACGATGTACTGCTTTCCATTCAACATGTAGGTCATCGGGGTGCCGGTTTGGCCGGCCGGCATATACACGGCGCCCACCTCTTTGCCGGTAGCCTTATCGTATGCGCGGAGCATGGCGCCGCGCTGGCCGTTGGGCGTTGTGAATACGCCGGGCTCGCCGGAAATGACGAGTGTCTTTGTGACGAGCGAGCCGACAATACCGGAGCGGCCGGTGCGAGGAATGTTGCGTCCTTTTAGTGCGGGATGGTTGCGAATATTGTCTGGCGTCTCACCGTGCGCAATCTGCCAGAGGATTTCGCCTTTGTTGAGATCGATGGCAGTAATGCGCCCGTATGGCGGTTTCACCAGCGGCAGCCCTTGAACTGTCAAGCTCGTGCCTGCATTTTCATCGGCAGCCCCGGCGCCGGCGCGGTCGGCACCGGCATCCGAGCCTGCGCCACCCCTGGTCCGGATGCCACTGGTCGCAATGCCCTGAACATAGGCAAAGTCACCGGAAATCTTCTGGTCGCCCGGCACCAGACCCAGCGAACCCATCACCGTTTGTGAATTCACATAAAGAATGTGCGTTTCCGGATCGTATGAACCGCCCGCCCAATTGGTGCCCCCGCCGGCGGGGCCCAAGACAAGAGTTCCAAGCGGGCCTTCGACCTTGCTTACAACCGGCGGTGTAAATAGCGGCCCCATCTTGAAGCGGGAAACAATCTTTAGCGCTTCGGCCCGAAGCTCCGGAGTGAAGTCGATGAGGTCATCGACGGACGATCCCTGGCGATCGTACGCCGGAGGCTTGGTTGGGAACGGCTGCGTGGCGGAGTACCACTCGCCCGGAACGTCACCCTTAGGAACCGGCCGCTCTTCTATCGGCCATATCGGTTTTCCTGTCACGCGGTCGAACACATATAGGAATGCCTGCTTGGTGGGTTGCGCGACAGCTTTGATGGTCTGTCCGTTAATCGTAATGTCGGCGAGGATTGGAGCGCAGGGAATATCCATATCCCAAATGCCATGGTGGACAAGCTGGAAATGCCACTTCCGCGCGCCCGTGTGAAGGTCAACTGCGACGAGGCTCTCACCAAACAGTCCGTTGCCCGGACGATGGCCGCCATAGTAATCGCCTGTGGGTAACTCGACCCCCATATACACCGTTTCGAGTTCTTCATCGACGCTGATTTGTCCCCATACCCCCGTGTTGCCGGTGTAGGAGGCGGAGTCGCCTTCCCAGGTTTCGGCGCCATACTCATTAGGCAGCGGGATGGTATGGAAGATCCAGAGACGCTTGCCGGTGCGCACGTCGAATCCCCGGACGTAACCCTTCACATTCTTCTTGCCCCGGGGTACTCCGCCCGAGCGGTGGGCTGCGCCCACGACGACAACGTCCTTCGCGACAACAGGGGCCGAGTGCAATCCGACTTCGCCCGTGACCAGATCGATCTCCTGATCGTCGTCGAGTTTCAAATCCACAACGCCATTTTGTCCGAAGCCCGGCACGGGGGTTCCTGTCTTCGCGTCCAGCGCGATCAGACGATAACCGGGCGTGACGTACAGAATTCGTTCATCACGTCCGTCTGTCCAATACCCCAAGCCGCGTCCCGATAGCTGCCGTGGAGCGTTTGCACCGCGTGTTCCTTCGCGCTCGCTGTGAGTCCAGAAGAGCTCGCCGGTGGCGGCATCCAGAGCAAACACCGCGCGGCGAGTTCCGCCCGTCGCATATAAGACACCGTTGGCCATGAGCGGCGTGCCTTCATACTGGAATTCGGGACGGGGTCCGAGATTGTCCGTTTTGAAATGCCACGCCGGTTCGAGCTTGTTGAAGTTGGATGCGTTGATCTGATCGAGCGCTGAGTAGTGGGTGTTTCCGACGTCGGCACCGTAGGATCGCCACTCACCGTTTTTTGCTCCGGTCTGCGCGATTAAGGAGACGCTCGACAACAGGATGCATCCGATTAAAGAGATTCGTTTCATAAGATTCTCCTAGTTCGGCAGCCTGTAGGCGGCGAACTCGGCT
>Ga0209376_1000911_pt1 | contig 31608 bp, 24 predicted proteins | sample GraSoiAngelo_134_FD_185891 | JGI IMG/M metagenome (GOLD analysis project Ga0209376, IMG submission 185891) | Grasslands soil microbial communities from the Angelo Coastal Reserve, California, USA - 14_0929_05_30cm (SPAdes) (version 2) | ecosystem: Environmental > Terrestrial > Soil > Grasslands ... | reverse complement strand
GCTTGTCTAAAGGATTACGACGCCGCACTGCGTTACTTTGAGCAGGCACGTCAGTTCCTGCCGAATAGCAGTCGGATTCCTGAAGTGCTAGCCTATGTTACGCGGAGGCAAGGTGAATGGGGCCGGAGCGAGTCCTATTTTAACGAAGCCGAGCGGCTTGACCCACGCAACGTTCGGCTGCTTACCAACCAAGCATATTCGTATTCCGTACTTCGTCGTTTCCCAGAAGCGTTGCGAAAGTTTGATCAGGTTCTCAACATCATACCGGACGATGTGGATACGCTCGCACATAAGGCGGCTATCTTACAAGCCGAGGGTGATCTGCCGCGTGCTGCTGCGCTACTCGCTCCGCTGCGTCCGAATGCCGACCATACCAGTGCGTTGGAGACACAAGCTTACCAGGCGATCCTGGAGCGTCGCCCTGCACAAATCATTTCTCGGCTGAAGGAAATACTAGCCAAGCCTGATCCAGCGTTGGGTTATCACAATGGCGCACTGCGGTTTTGGTTAGGTTGGGCTCAAGATGTCGCTGGCGATCATGGCGCCGCCCAGGAAAGTTGGCGCCAAGCGCGCAGCGAACTGGAATCTTTCCTCAAGGAGCAGCCGGAAAATTATAATCTCATTGGAGATCTCGCGTTGACCAATATGGGCCTTGGCGACAAAGCGGCGGCTCTGGCTCTGTCGAAACGCGGGATAGCCGCGCTGCCGATTGAGAAAGACGCGGCAAACGGTGCCGGTCCGATCGAGACCCTCGCTCGGGTTGCGGCGCAGACGGGAGAGCCCGACCGCGCCATTGCCGCTTTACAGCAACTACTCTCGATACCGGGCACGGGCGCACTGGAGAAATACATGCCGCTCACTCCTGCGCTGCTCCGACTCGATCCGATGTTTGATCCACTTCGGAACGATCCGCGCTTCCGAAAGCTCGTCGGTTCCTCCGCGGCAAAATGATCATGCCCCCATTTTTAGTTGTACGCGACACGTGTGGAGGCTATGCGGTTCAACTGGTCGGTGGCGGCGGTGGCGGCGGTGGTGGTGGTGGCGGTGTAGGTGGTGTAGGTGGTGTAGGTCTTGGAACTGTATTTTGTGTCATACACGAGATGTGACTTATCCTCTACGTTAATGTCAAGCCCTCCTTTTAGGTTTCACTAAGATGGCTGTCGGCGCCTCAACACGAAAACGCTGTAAGCCATTTCATTATTCGGCGCGAACGGTTGTGCAATGTCGTACCGGAAATCGTAGACGTCGCACAGTTCCAGCGACGAAACCGAATCGAGCAGCCGTCGAAATTGCCTTGGCGTGTACGTGCGCAACTGAAACGCGTGCTGCAGGCGCAATTCTTTCGATCCGCTGCGCGCCATCAGGCAGAGATGAACGTCCTCAATCCGGCGGCGGCGATCGGTGCGTAGTAACCGGACCGTTACGGTTACTTTTGTTTCGCATCTCCGCTGCGTCCAGCAGTCGGAGTCCTCTTTGTCGCCACCCAAAGGCAACAGATGCAAGCCGAGCACATAGATGCCGCCCGGGCGAAGGCTGCCGGCAATACACTCCAAGTGGCCGCGCGCCGCCTGCTCGGTTAGCAGGTGACGAAACGTGTTGAGAACGCAATATGCCGCATCCGCTGGCTGACCGATCCGAAAATTGGACATCTCAGCTTCAAATATCTCGGCATACAGGCGATAACGTGTAAGCCGCTGTCGAAGGTAACGCAGCCCTGGCTGGCTGAGGTCAAAGCCGCTCAGTTCGTAGCCTCTGGTGGCCAACTCGGTGATTAGTCGACCTGTGCCGCAGGCAGGCTCCAGCAACCGGCGGGCCCTAAAAGGACAATATTTTCGGCATGCGGCCTCGATGAAGGCGGCCTCGTACTGAGTGTAGGCTTGGAATGCAATGTCGTAATACCGTGGATAATCATACCAGCTTGCTTGCAGAATCCGGCTCCGTGCCATTGTTATGAAGGGACATCAGACTTGCATGGCGTCTGTCGAATTCACGGTAAAACGTTCGCGATTTCTGAGGAGGGCAAGGATCGTAGAGAGAGACGTTGGATCCTTGGACAAATCCATTGATTGCCACTCTTGCCCAGCCTTCACAGAAGTGAGCATCAAAGCCAGGTAGCAAAGAGTTTCGGTAATAACGCGTGCGACCTTCACAAGCTAGTAGCTATCATCTTCCTGCGCTGGGAAACAGTGCATTTAAAGGCTGCTTTACAAGAACATTATCCTCCTCGCCGGCAGCGGGCAAGCCGAAACTAGTGGATCGCGTCCTAGAGGAAGCACCGAAACAGCCAAACTAGCTCGCTGGAAACGCGGCGAAGTGTTCAGCTTTCACTTTTTGCTGAGCCAACATTTGGCCAACCTTTTGCATCTCGCCAACATGATCCACAGAATCGATTTGTTGGACGTGCCCAGGGTCGATGTGTTCAAGACCAAGCGCATCCAAACCTTCGCGGGAAAGCTCGGCATTGTAACGGGCATAAGTGAACAACTTCCGCACATCGGAAATGCCTTGCCCGATCACGCTCCCAATCTCGCGGTCCAACGGATCTCCAGCCAGGCATTTCCCGAAAATGCGGCAGAGAAGATCCTGCTCGTGCAGCGCCGCGGCCATGAGCGCCGAGGGAATCGTGCCTGCATTGTAAAGCAGGTTCATCTCCTCTGGACTCAAATTACTGTTCGCATTAGCACTTGCGCCGGTGCCGACCGAAATAAGAAGCATCTTCTCGTCGCCGGTTGGCCAAAGCAGACGATACGGCTCGCTCGTCGCCATCAGGAAAAGTTGAAACGCTGGGTTGTTATACATTGTTACTGCGCCGTCCACGAAGATGAAGTCGCGGCCGACGCGGACAACCTCTGGCGGAAAATAAGTCGGCGCCGCAGTGCTAGCGCGCACCAGTTGCCAGAGTGGCAACTTGAGATTGCAGTCGGCACGAGCGGCATCGTTATATTTCGCTTTTGGATTATTGGACAGCGGCCATGGTGAATCAGTGGTTGCGTTCCGCATCACCATCATGAGCAACGTGCGCAGCTTCTCGGAACCTAAGGTCGTATCCGCGCCGATCACATCACGCAACATCTGCGAGAGTTTGTCATCCTCAAACTTCGTACGAAAGCGCTCCCATAGGCGCGCCTTATGAAACATCTCCGTGCCGCTCCGAAGATAGAAATCCCGTGTCTCATCGATGCTGTATCCGAGCGCGATGAGCGTCGCGATAATCGCTCCCGTGCTTGTGCCGGCGACATAGTCAAAGTAGTCGGCGAGGACGAGCTTTGGATTCCCGCTGCTCTTGCGCAGCTCCGATTCTATCCGCGCGAGAACTTCGATGCTGATAATTCCGCGAATGCCGCCACCGTCGCACGCAAGCAGTTTCCGCGGACCAATCTTATCGATTTTGTCGCGGTAACTCATTGTCATCGGAAATAATCGAGACGCTCGAGCGCCACGATTTCATCTGGGGCGGCAAATGGCGGCTTTTGATACGATGCGTTTTGAGTATCGTCCGGAAATTATCGCGTACGCGAAATCTGCTGCGACATCGGTTCCGGAAATCATTACATCACTAGCTTAGTAGCCGGCTCAGCTCGTCTCTTAATTTTTTAGCGGGGTCGTCGACAGGAAATAACGTGACGCGACCGGAGCGCGCGATCTCACTAACTTCGACGGATTTTGTAACCTGACCATCGCGTACAGCCGCGCTCAGCTCGTCCGCAAACCTTCCGCTGCCTTCGATCACAAACAGTTGCCACCCGTTGCGGACGCTTTGTAGCGCCTCGCTCGCTGCGATCTGGCCGCCGTTGATGAGCATCGTCGCTACCGGCACATTCAATGCCTTTGCGACCTTGAACATCGTGCCGCTTTCGCCGCCCCACTCATCGCTTTCCACCAAGACGAAATGGGAGTGATTCGGTTCGAGTAGCGCACCCTCCGCGATGTTTGCGTCGCTCCGACCACCTGGGTAAATGACTTTTCCAGCCGGCGCGATTCCAAGCAACTGAGATCGTCGTCCGCCTTTGGCGAGCGCTTCGCCCATCATCGCCATCACGCCGGATTGAGTGCCGCCGTCCATCACTAGGGCGCCCAACTCGGCAGCCGCGGGGGCGATTGCATTAGTGAACACCTCGACGAGACGAGCCTTCCGCGAAGCGTCAAGTCCCTTCGCGCCGCCAAACACCATTATCAGCGCTTGCGGCTGGGCAATGTCGAGTGTTTTCAAAATGGTCTGCGCATCTGCGTCCCGCCCCGCGGTGACGACGACGGCGTGATTCCCGTTATCGAAAGTAATCGTATTTTTTCTCATGATTTCTGTACGCCGGGTTGAGTTTTTTCCCCACCCCGCAACTCAATGTCGCGTATTGAAAGTTCGTCGAGAATTCCATTAAGTTTCGCGACTTCGCGTGCCGTTCGCTCGAGTGCTTTTTTAAGTAAACGCAAATTGGCGACGGTCGTTGCCGTCTCAAAAGAGTTCGTTGCGGCAAGGATCACTTTGGGGAGCACTTGATTTGCGGTCGCCCAATCGTCACCAATACAAGCAAGCTCGAGCACCGTGGCTAGATCCCAGTAATTGCCAGAGCTCGCGCCGCCACGACGCTCAACGGCGAAACTCACCAAGGGCAGTAGACGCGCAACTTCTTTCAGCGCCTCCGTGTCATCTTTCTGCATCAGCAGGTTAATTGCATTTACGCCCGGGTAGTAATCGCGCGGATCGGCTTCGAACCCTTTGGTGTAGGCGTCAATCGCATTGTCTAGTGCCGCGGCAGCCGTGATCCTTCCCGTCTGCACAGCCTCTTTATAGGTGTCTTTGTGAATACGACCCTTAATCCCAAGCGTCTCCGAATCGTGGCCGCGATCCTTCAGCAGCTCGTCGAGGATCCTTAGTGCCTTCTCGCGATCGTCCGGTTGATTCCGACGGTTAAGCGCCAATGCGAATTGCTGCTTGACGATAACATACTCCTTCACGGGAGCAGGAAAACTGTTGTAAAGCTCAACCAATTCCTCAAACGCTTCAGCATCGCGAAAGGAAGACATCAACTCGATCAGTACCGATCGCTGGACCGTTTTGAGATCGCCCAGGTCGCTCCGAATTTTCAAGAGCGCTTCACGTCTTTCACGCACAGGCTGCGCTCGGGCGGACGAAAGCATCTCGCGAAATTCTTCCGCCTGCCGAATGCGATCCTTGAATGCTTCAGTCACCGCTTCGGGCAAATCGATCCCAGGGAATTTCGGGATCAGTTGAAAAAGCGGGCTGTCATGTGTCGCGGCGCCGCTGATGGCGTCGCCCAAGCGTTTTGCGAGCTGGGATTTAAGCTTTTGCGCCGTTCCCTTGGTCAGTTTCCCCTTCTTAAGCTGGTAACCAACAGCGCGAACCAGCGCGACATCGAAAGGCAGCGCGCTGACATTGGCAAAAATCGGCACTGTTGTGTAAGGCTTTGCTGCGTGCCGAATTCCGAGCTCATAAAAGACATTTGGGTTGGCAAGTGTGAGATCGGCGACGACAAACTCCGCTAGCAGTAGTCGCGCAAACATCGCCCCGTGAATGATCCCCCCCGTGCGCTCTTCATCCCCACGCAACGCCTCCAGCCCGCACTCCTCGATCGCCGGTTTGATCGCATCGTTGTAGATTTGATCGAAATCGACGACTACTCCACTTTTGAGATCCGGCTTCTGGCCAAACGGCATATCGACAAAGCAGAGGGCGTGGTAGTTCACGGATTTGATTAGGCGCGGAACTAATTGCTTGTATATCTAGCTTCTATCTCAATCCAGTTTCGCCTTGACCGCCAATTCACGATCGCTTCACCTGGCGAATGGCATCATTGAACTTTTTCCCTGTACTTTTCCAGTCCGCGAACGCACCGCAAAACCTTCAGCTATGATTGCTTCGAAGCAGGCTCCTCTGCTTTAGGTGGTTTCGTCATCGATTGCACCCAGTCAGTGTTTTCCTTTGACAACAAAGCTTCGACACGTTGAACGAGAAGATGGAAGGCATCGTCCTTGTCATAAGGTGCCGTTTGGGTCAGAAACAAAAATTTCTCCTTCTTGAGCGATTCCGCTGTGCCTCGATACTCAATCCAATGTACCTGAAGTTGTAGCAAACCCAGCAGCGACGCGATTACAGCAACAAAAACGCCCAAAGCACCGATCGCAATCTCGACCGGGAAGGACTTAGCTGCAAAGCCAGACAGGAATGGAATTGTCGCTGCGGCGACGATCTCAGCAAAACGCAGCCGCTTGAACCAGCGTTTATTCGTGATGCTCTTACGGTCATACCACCCGATCTGATCGTTTATCCGCTGCTCGATGTAGTCCTGAGGGGAAATCATTTTTCCTATGCCCTAACGAATTGGTTCGACCTTTCAGGGCGAACGCGAGAATCAGTTACGCCCTAGATAAAGTAAAGCGAAACCCTTGTAAAGCTTGATGCGAAAAGGGGCTGATGTCAGGAGTCCGCGTTCCCCGTTTTGCTTTTGAAGGCGAATCAATAGGATCGCGCCGAAAGATCTGATTCAAGGTGCCAACGCGGGTTTGTTCTTGCGACGGATGGCCTCTTTCGGTACGACTCAAGCATCCCTAACATGAATGAGACCGCTTCTGAAGGTCGGAATCTGGTTGTTTGTTTTGATGGTACAAATTACGAGTTTGGTCGCGAGCCGACGAACGTTATTCGCTTGATTCAGGTATTGGACCGCGACCGTTCGAAAAAGCAACGCTTGTACTATGATCCCGGCGTCGGCACTCTTCCCGAACCTGGCGCCCTCATTCCGGTGCTTAAGACGCTTACGCGATGGTTTGGTCTCGCGTTCGGCTTGGGTCTTTCGCGCAAGATCATCCAAGCCTACACCTACCTAGTTGATTTTTGGGAGCCCAACGATCGAGTGTTCCTGTTCGGTTTTAGTAGAGGCGCTTACACGGCGAGAGTTCTAGCCGGCTTTCTCCACCAACTCGGTCTGCTTCCTCGAGGGAACTACAATTTGATTCCGTACGCGATGAAATATTTTCGTCGCATTACCGAAACACGGAGCCATCAATCTACCGCGGTCGATTCTAACAAATGGAAACAGTTGTGCGATGATTTTCGCCACACATTCGCACGCGAGATCACACCAGGGGACGAAGAACGACGATTTCAAGTGCATTTTTTGGGCGTTTGGGACACGGTGTCATCCGTTGGGTGGATATGGGATCCCAAGCATTTCCCTTTTACCGCGTATAATCCGAGCGTTAAACACGTCCGCCACGCTGTCGCTATAGACGAACGTCGTGCATTCTTTCGCCAGAATTTGTTTCGACCGGCGCCCACACAAGACGTCCTTGAGTTGTGGTTTCCTGGCGTGCATTCCGACATTGGTGGGGGTGGTCCACCAGAACGCGGTCGACTATGGTGGAATTCGTTCCAATGGATGCAAGTGCAAGCAGCGACTGCTGGTCTATATTTCGATGCAGAAAAATTGAACGCGCTTGTTGCCGAAAAGCCTCCCCAAGCTTGGGCCGAACCGATAAACAGTTCGTTTGAACCTGCAACCTGGTATCTTGGAGAAATTTGGCCAAAACTCACGTATTGCCCGCAATTAAAGATTCGTTACCCACGCTGCAATTTTGGGCGCTACCGGGAGATCCGTTCCGGCGCCCTGATTGATCAAGCTGCGCTATTGCGGATTCGCGCGCCTGACCTCGCATATATCCCAAAAAACCTTCCAAAGACGTTTATTTCGTCTGCTAAGGCGCTCACCGAAGTTCCACCGTACTTGTCGGTCCCATGAGCTCACTTACGTTATTATCCGCTCTCTGCAGCTGCTCGAGCGATTGGTTAGGTTCCAATTGGGCAAATCTGCATGCGCGTGATCGGTCTGCTTGAATCGACAAATTGAACGACAGAGTAATGAAGACAAGTCCTCCAAGCACCACCCAGGTGACAGCGGAGAGAAATCGGACCGGGTTGGCTTCAATGCTTTCTTCACCTGTCGAGGTTGTGTTTACGCCTTCGCTCGAATCGCAGCGCGGATCGCCGCTATCGGAATGCCCTCGTTCGCTTCACAAAACGACGCGGGGTCATCGAGCTTTGGCATTTTCGCCTTACCCGCATGATGCAGCGCGACGACGTCCCAGCTGTCTTCGTTGAACACCGGACTGCCAGAGCTCCCTCCTTCGGTCGGCGTCCGGTAGTGTACGCGGCGATCGCTGCACGCAATCATGACGTTGTCGTCGAAGGAGAAGGAAAGCCCGCGTCCGCCGGCGTAGCCGATGATGTAGAGCCGCCGAGCCCTTTCAGTTGGCGGCCGCATCGCCAGCGCTTCGTCTGACAGCGAGAGGCCGGCAACTTTGGGAGGCAGCGAATCGAGCTCGACGATCGTGGCGTCGCACTCCTTGATCGGTGATGACCACACGATGGAGGAGCAGCGAGAGACGTGACCACTAATCTCGAACCTCACCGCAGCCTTGTCGAATCTCAAGGCGCCTTCGCCGCCCTCGGCGTTCACTACATGTGAGTTTGTGACGAGCAGCAACTTGTCGGATCCGTTGCCGAATAGTGCATCCGCCCGACACACCCAACCAGTGCCCTCCGAGTTTCCTTCAGATGTTTCGATTCTGGCGATGGACTCGCAGCAGTCCAGACCGTGCTGATACCACTTTACGGTCTTAAACTGGCCTGCGCCGAAGACCTTCTCGAGGCCGGCAGATCCCTTGAGATCCGCGGCGACTTGATGTGGCTCCAGACGAAAGCCGCCACCTTCTCGAGCAAGAAGCGCCGCGCGCAACATCGGAAGAACCTGAGATCCTGGCAGCGCATTGCTCGTCAGTTCCCAGACCTCGGTCAACTGGCGAAGCGTACTGGCGATTTGGAAGGCATCCGCCTCTTCTGCAGCTGTATACCTGACCGCTGCATCTGCGGCTCGCACCCAATCGTTCAGGGCGATATGGGCTTCGAGCTCCGTTCCCATCCTCCACACATCGTGTTGATCGCCAGTTTTCCCTGGCGACGTCACCGTCTCCACAATCGAGCGCGCAAGCGCCTTCGAGGCCGGGAACTGGTCGACGGGCATCCCTTTGCGATGCGCGCGAGCAATCAGCGCGGCCGCGTTGATGCCGTGCCAGAAGTACACGCCGCGGTCGAGATCGAATCCAGCGAGGTAGTAGCGCACGGACTCGACGAGATAGCGACGCGCGCGATCGATCTGCGCGTCCGGCGTATTGATATGGTGCTGCTTGGCAATCCTGCCTCGCAAGCCAACTATTTCGCTAGCCATCGAAGCGGCGTCGGCGCGCCGCGAGAGCCAGTCCAGGAAGGCTTCGGCTGCCGAAAGAGATCGTGTGTCCGTTAACGCCTGCGCGTACTGAACGCCCGATTCCGTCGACGCGACACTACTCTCGAACATCGCATCCGCTAGCAGCGCCATCGATTGAAATCGTCGTGCCCGGCGGAGTCGCTTCAATATCCGACCCACTGGCGCTGCGGCGCCGCTGGGGTCACTACGGATTGCGCCCACGATCCGCTCGCAGAGGGCGTCACTTCGCGGCCAATCGAACGTCTTCAGCGCGAGCGCAACTGCGAGCGCAAGTTCCTCCCATTCCTCAGAGGTCATCTTGCGTCAGAGCTGAATGTCTTGAGGCCCTTTGATTTCGACTGCGCCGCCCGCGCTCTCGAGCGCGTCTTTTGGATCGAAGTTGCGCAGTTCGCCGAAATCGAGCCCTGTCCACTCCTCGACCTGACGTAGCCGGATCTGGTAGGTCCGGAATTCGCTGAACACGAATTCGAGCCCTGTCACAAGGTCGCGTTGACTCAGTGTGTAGGCAGTCGCCGACAGCGTTCCGTCGTCCTTCACCATTACGACCACTTTCCAGAAGTCGAGCGGAAGCTGGAAGTCACGGTAGTCGGGATCGTCGGCGCGGAACACGGGGCCCGTGAAGACGTTGATCTTCAGTCGAAACTCCCCCGCGTTCCGGAGCACGTAGTCTTCCAAATCGTTCCATGTCTTCTGGTTCAGATCTTTGTGCTGCGGACATGAATTCGTGAAGTGGAACGTGTCTTCATTCGCAGCTTGGGCCGCCTGATCGTCCCCCCACACCGGATCGAGTCTGCGCACCATGTGTCCACGATCGAGATCGTTATCTCGATAGAGATCGTCGCCGGCCTGGAACTCTTCATCGAATCGTGCATCGAAACGCCAGGGGATACCCGCGCGGCCGATGTCCTGCAGGGCCCCGCCTTCGACGTTGCACGCCGTGAACCGGCACATGCGTCGGGCCTTGCTCATGCAGACCGAGAAATGCGTGTACGGTAGGAGTGTCGTCTCCTTGCCGCCCACTGTGAACGTATTGACATCGTCTTTTATGGTTGGTCCGGCTTTTGGCGCCGGCACGTCGATCCCCAGAAAATCGCTGCGGTACCCTTGGCGACCCTCATAGTCTTCGGCGTTGCGCCCACGTCTTTCCAGCGCGTCCGCGCCAAGCTCGGCAGCCGCGACAACTGTGCGTTCGCCCAGCGCGCGCAGTGCCTGTCCGATCGTGGACCACGCAACCCCGACGCCTGGCCCATCGAGCGCACCGCTGATGTGAAGGCCGACTACGTGGCCCGTTGCGAGATCGACAATCACGGCTCCGGCCGTGTTTCCGACAGCCGCGCAGTCGTGTGTCAAAAAACCATCGTCGGATAACTTCAACAGCCGTCCAGGGGCGACGCACTTCTGGTTGAAGCTCCGCTCGTAGACGAGATCGAGCAATGGGTCCCCGGTCCGCGAGTCGCGCGCAGAGTACCCGATGGTGGCCACTGCCCCGCTCTTCCCACCGCTCCGCTCCGACGTGTGCCAGCCATTGATGAACTGGCGAGCACCGTCAAGGACCAGGAACGCCAGTAGAGAATTGATCGGCGAACCGTCGTGGGTGCGAACATCGACGACGGCGAACGATTGACCGCCCTGCTCCACGCGGGCCTTAACACCCGGGTGACGAATTTCCTGGGCGACAGCCCGTGTGGTGACTGCCCACTTGTCCGTGACGAACCAGCAGGTACCAGCCCACTGTAGAGCGGGATGACCGTCGAGCCAGACGCGCGCGACTGCGGTTGCCGCACGGGACAGTTCGCGTCCGGCCAAAGCGAGGCGGCGATTCCAATATCGCAATTCGACGTCCCCCAAGGCCATACCCATCGGAACGGCGGGTCGAACGAAGGCGGTCACGAGCCGTTGCGCAAGCGGGTCGGGGCCAGATGTGCCAGTGACGCACGAGCGAACAGCAGGGAGGGAAACGCTGAGGCGTTCTGCATCGGGAAGGTTGATCCCGGCGGCCAGGCGCTGCTCTAGTTCGAGCCGCATGAAAGGATCGGAACCGAAAAAATTTTTCATGGTCGCCTCACCCGCCAATCGCTCGTGCGCCAGCCATCGAGATTAGGCAAAGGCACGAAAGCATGTCAACGCGAAATTCACGGAGTGCGGAGTTTCTTGGTGGGATTGACTTATCAAATCAACGCCGAGCTTATGGCAGCCGTGCCCGTGTTTACTCTCGAAGCACCTCAATTTTACCGGCACGAATTGCTTCCAGTAAAGCCTGATAATCCCGCTCGTTTTGATCGGCGTAAGCCATGGCGAAATTTGAAACCGCCTGATCGAATCTAGTGGAGTTACCGAGATATCCGCTGATCGTCGCGGCATCTCCCGACTTGGCATGCGCTCGGGCGAGCGCCCATCCACACCATTCACCATAATCCGCCAGTGCACGCAGATCGAAAATTTCGACGAGCGGTTCGATCTTGATATCGCGTAACTGCCGTACGTAAAAATGCCGTCCCCATTGTTCCGTCCAGCCCAGAAATATATCGCTCGCTGCCTGCATCAGCCGTTGGCCGACAACCACTCTCTGACCGCAGTTCGGGTAAACACTTTTTCCGGCATACGGCTCCAACACGCTTTCATGCACCTCCTTGACCTGGAGAAAGAGCGGGTCGTCATCGCCAGCCATCATCAGCAGTATGGCACAGCGGGTACCGACGCTGCCGACTCCGACTACCTTAATCGCAACATCTTTGACTTCGTAACGATTCACAAGAGCCTTAAGATCATCCGGAAGTGTTTCTCGATAGCAGAGAAATGCTTCTTTAACGAGCCGATCGTATTCTGCCGCTCCCACTTCTTTTGGATGAAAAATCAAGGGCGGGTTGTCTTTGATTCGGACTTTGCCATTTTTGACGCTTGCCAGTTTTGGAAAATCATACTCTGCCACTGTACGTGTTGTGGCTTTGGCGATCTGCTTTTGAACGATCTTCTTCCACTTCCTACTTTTGATACACGCGACCATGTTATCCATCCGCTGATACCACATTTCCAAAGCGCCTATTTCCGCGTAACAGTGCATGTGCTCGTGGTAACTTTGGATGCAGCGCAGAGCTGCCTTGCGCGATTCCGCTTCCTTGAAACCGTTGTTGCGTCCGGCGAGGACAAAGCTGACGGCTAATCTCTTCAGATCCCATTCCCACGGCGCCGGAAGCGTCTCGTCAAAATCGTTGATGTCAAAAATGATGCGTCGCTCCGGGGTTCCAAATCCTCCGAAATTCATCAGATGACAATCACCGCAGGCCTGCACTCGGATTCCAGACGTTGGCGTCAGGGCCAGATCGGCCGCCATAATTGCAGCGGCGCCACGATAAAAAGCGAACGGACTTTGCATCATTCGTCCATACCGGATCGGGACGAGGTTTGGAATGCGGTCCTTGCTGGATTGAATCAATAACTCGATCGGATCTCGGCGATTTCGCGGTGCTCTCCACATCGCATGCGATCTCCTCGAACACTTGTTCCGCAAAACCTTCCCTGCGGCTCTCCGCTCTTTGCGTGTGAGCATCTCCTTAGGTGATTGGACGTGTTTCACGTCTTTATCTCACGGCTGCTGGCGGAGCGAACGTCTTGAACGGTGCATCCATTGCCGCCTTCACCTTTAAGTTTAGATCTGCTTCTGTGACTAGTGTGGCTGCGAAGCCCGATGCATCTTCTGCTTCGACGACACGGATTGAAGCTGGAGCTTCCATTTTCGATTTTTTGCGCCGCTCTCTGATGTCGCTTGATGGTTTGTTTAGGCTAGGGAACATAGGATCCTCACGGACTGAGTCTGGAAGCAGACAAGATGAGAGATATAAACGTCCACCCAAAATATGGTAGCCTAAAATAAGTGAGTAGGATGCCGATACTAAAGACGGCAACTGTTACCAGAGAGCGTTTTTCTGTTCTTGCACCAAAACGAGATACTTGCGAAACTCGAACGATAGATTGATTTGAGACGTCGCTAGCAAATGAGGACAGCCAACAGCGTTAGCTCCCGTCACCGTGATAAACAGAATGATTTTGCCCTAGCTACATATGACAGCGAAAGTTTCGGCCCGTTGTTTGCGGTAAGCGATGAAGGAAGCGCCGGAGAGACAATCGTTAACGCGGCTTACGCGTCTGCAAAGGCAAAGGCTCTGTGGCCGATCGACCCAGTGAGCCTGGGTGTCGCTCTGGACGGCGAGCGTATGACAAGCGCGGGTGAAGTACCCATTGGGCCTCCGGAATATGAAGACCTCTCAGACGCGGCCGCCGGGCGCCTACTCTTGACCACGAACGTCGGTGTTCGAGTCAATGCACGGCTCACCCAGCAGCTGCCTGAATTCGCGGTAACCGAAAAATCGGCGAATGACAAGCCGTGGCTGGACAATGTCTTCGCCGCATTTGAGCCTTTTTTACACACGCCGGACGGCCAGCCTCGACCGCTCACAGTGCGTCTTTCGGTCGACCCCAATGCTCCGATCAAATCGCTCAAAGGCGTGGTCTCCAAACTGGAAGCGGGACGTAAAGAGGGAAAGATTGGACCGGTGGAGATTCACCAGCTTTCCGTTCTAGTTGCTTTCGAAGACAGGATTACGGATGACGAAATTGGCGTGACCGAACGCATTATGCAGCTGGCAGTTGACGCTGGCATACGCGAGTTAGCGGTCGACGGAGACCTTCGCGAGCCCGCTCGCCGGCGATTGGGAATCCAGTCGCTACTAAATATTCTGGATCCCGAGCATTTGCGTCGATTACTGCAACTATCACGCCAACTCGGGATTCGCCTAACGTATCGATATCACGTTGATGTCGAAACAGCCGCGCGCACTATCTGGACGGGCCTCCATACGGCGCGCACGAACGGCTTTTCTGCCGGCAAATATGGTCTCATGCCAATGACGCTGGAAGAGCAAGGCGCTGTGATCGAAATGATCACAGGATGGACCGCCGACTGGACCGCGATTCCTGCCTTTTACGTAGACACACCGTTGCTTACCGCTGAAGACGTTTATGACGACACCCGGTGTAAGGACGCAGCGAAGCTCTGGCTCAAAACGGCTCGCGGAGCCGGCGCGAAGCTTGTGCTTTTCGATAGCCCTGATCGTGTCAATCCGCGGCGGTTGATCCGCCAGGCGAATGTGGCGAATGATATTGGGGTTCTGACCTTTTCCGATATCGAGGAAATCGTAGCATATGCAAAGGAATTGGGGATCTCCATTCTGTGGTCGGGAGGCATCACAAGCAGACAAGCATTCGAATTAGCGAAACGGAAGGTTTTTGGGATTTTCAGCACATCGAGCACGGCTGCTAAAATTGCTGTTACTGCCCCATTTGTAGATGATCCGCGCCTTGCGGCTGAGAATGAGCCCACGGACTTCGGTGTCCGTCGCATTCATGCGATTATTCAAGGGGGATTCCTAAGTGTAGCGGTAGGCAATCGCGGTAAGGCCCTCGCCAAGTCTATTGCGGACTCGAGCGAGCGGTTGCTTGCGGCGGAACAAGATCAAGCACAGTCCTCCGCAGAATTGAATAACCTCAATGTGGAGTTGTTACGTGGATGGCAGTTGTTAAGCGAAGTTCGTACTAGGCAGAATACCTCAATTCCAAGCCGGGCAACCGTCCCGGTACCGGCAGACGCGGTGCGTGTCTTCCGAGGAAGGAAGAACGGACGAGTTAAGCGAAGTGTATTCATCGAGAAGCTCCGCACGGTTTTCATGCCGATGACCGTGCAGATGCAAAGGTTGTTTGGACTAACAGCTTACCTCCCCGCTGTCCTACCTGAAACCAAAAGTGAGGGAATGCCGGATGAAATAGCCCTGGTCTTTTATCAAACACAGGAGGCGTACCATGAAGCGAAGCGATGCGTGGGAGGCCGGAGTTATAGTGAGCTTCATCAACTCCTCTTTGATATGCCAGCGAGCGCTAGCAGTTTTCCGGAAATGTTCACCGGCGAAGTACAGCCAGACAAGGCATACCACCTGTTTCCGAAGTCGGTCGACTGGCAGATCGGAAGTGCGCGTCTGTATGTCGGCACCCGACGGCCCAAGTTAAAAGCAGCGGGCTTTCTGAAGAGATTGGGCCAGGTCGCAGCTGAGCTTCAGAAGGTTCCTGGGAGCTTAGATGCCGTTATTTTCTGCGCGACCAATGAGTGGCTCGTCTGGTGGGAACATTCTTCCGAGAGCACTCCCGAGCCGAACACAAGATTCAACGCGATCGCAGTTGAATTGTTCTCGCCGGTTGCTCGCCGAGTCCAAGTCCCGGGCAATTTGTTGAGACCCTATGTCGGGCTCACTTTGAATGGTCGAGGCGACTTCCTAAACACTCAGTTTCAGCGAGCATAACAGATCTCCCTTAACGCCTATGAAGACAAAAAGAGTGGAATTGGCTGATAACGCAGGAGACGGTCTGTTGCGCGATGCGCGAGTTTATCTGTCAGGGCCGATGGACTTCGTTGCCTCGCGAGCCGCAGAGAAGGCCACTGGTTGGCGCACAAGAATTGGTCAATTCCTTCGCAGACTGGGGGTTATTGTATTTGACCCCTGGGAGAAACCAGAGGTTCGGGCCATGCATGAATACGGCCGCGAAGGGGAAGGGACGACAGACGTCCGGGCGGGATGGACCTACAAGGGCGGAGAAGAGGGTGCCGCGGCTCGCGCACACGTAGCTGAGAGCTTCTGGCCCGCGCTGCATATTGATCTTCGCATGGTGGACACGAGCGACTTCATCATTTGTTACTGCCCGACGAACGTTTACAGTGTCGGCACTCCTCACGAGGTCATCCTAGCGAACGAGCAGCGCAAGCCCGTGCTGTTTGTCAGTCCATACGTCAGTTTCCCGGCGCTTTCACGTCTCAAGGAACATCTAGCGAAGGACGCCAAAGGCACGGCACTGCTCGAAGATCTTGTTACCCAAGTTCCCATCAAGGAGAATAAAAATGCGAGCCCGAGCCTTTGGTATATGCCATTGGTGGGCGGTGAACAATTCTTCGACGGCTTCGGTTTCGATCACTACCGCGAGCGGTTTGGATGGACGGAAATTTCACTCGACAAAAACGAAGAGGATCACCCGCCGCAAAAGCCGCTCCTTCCCTTCCTTGAAAAGCTTAATCGTGAGCTCCCGCTCAAGTGGGATCGTGCTACGGGAAAGTTCGTGCGGAACGACGATTGGCTTTTATGGGATCTGCGCAAACACGAGTCCGGCGCGTCGGTCGCGGACGCTAGACAAGCAAGATCTACACAACGCGCGCCAAAGAGTCCCGGGAAGCCCAGGGACAAACGATAAGTTTACGATCATGCCCTCGGCCTACAGAACGAGGTCAAAACTTTGTAGAAGCAACCGGAAGCACGGAGTCACACAGAAACCAATTCATTGCAGTAACGCTTAAATCCCAACGAAAGCCATAGAATTATGACGAAAATCAAACAAGGGCCTTGGACCCGTATTCGGCCACTGCAGCGCGATGAACTGGATCCTTACACACAGGCCGGAATGATGACCGGAGAGCTCACCTGGGGAGGGAATCCCAACAATCTTTGCAAGGTAATGGCATACACACCCCGCCTCCTGCAAACGGAAGTCGAGTACTGCAACACCTTCATCTTCGATCCGCGCACTTTGCGCGGAGATATCCAAGAGGCAGGGTTCAACGACCGCTTCATCAAAGAACTTGTGATCTCTCGGACCTCGCTGATTAACCGAGCGCGTTATTCGGTAACCCATCATTCAGTTATCGGGCTGAGTCTCTTTGCGGATGCTGGCCGCAGAGACGAAGCCATACCGAAATATTTGCATCTTCATGAACACGAAAAACACCGTGAAGTCTACACTGAGCGAGAACGCGTCGTCCTCGATTATGCGGCGAAGGTGACAAGGGATGCTCATCTCGTGACCGACCAGGAGTTCCAAGAGCTGCGCCGCGTGTTAACCGAACACAATCTAAAAGACGACAAACTGAAAGACCTCACGACAGAACAGATGTCTCGTCACGTCGATGCCCAGATCGTAGAGGTTACTTGGTTGATCGGGCACTTCTGCTTACTGAATCGGTGGTTTACCGCCCTTCAAGTACCCGATGAAAGCCCTCAAGATGAGTGGAATTTTGCCGCGGTTTACGAGGAAGTCGTCCCTGAACAAATCCGTCGTCGAAATGATCAGATCCTTGCTAGTGGTTTCTGACAGGTGGTGTCACTCGGCGTCGTTCATTCAGTGCGAGCTTTTGCGCGGAAACGCGCATGGCCATTGTATGAGTTCGGGCAACGCCTATCTGCTGGCCGTCCTCAAGGCCGGTCTGGCAGGTAGGACCCCCGTCCGATCCCGGTTTGTATCTTAATGCGTGGCGTTGGCGTAGGGGTAGGCGCACGGGTGCCAGCACCGATTGGGATTCGGACGCCAGCGGGACCGATCCCGATCTGTAGCGAACCGCGCTGGCCTGGCGCACTGGTAGACCCACGTGTGCCGGCCGATGAGTCGCGAACACGTGGGCCTGGAGTAGGAGAGCTCTTGTCGCGCTTTTTGGCTACCTCACTCTTCGGTTTTTCGCGTCGTCTGGGTTGAACGTCGATCGTGATTCGCTGCCGTTCTGTTACGCCATCGCGACCGAACATTGTCAGGGTATATTCGGTACGCTCCACCGGTGAGACACTAAGATTCCCTTCAGTCGAATCGACTTTACCGACTGAAGGATCAATAGAAGCGTGTTCGGCATTCTCCAATTTGTAAGAAAGCTTCGCACTCTCTCCGCGAACAATCGTTGTAGGAGTTCCCGCGAATCTGACAATTCGCGCCATTAGCGAGGGGTTGAGAGGAAGGTTCGCAGTTATCGAAGGAGTTACAGGAGTCAACGGTAGCGGCGTTGTCCCGGCTGGAGTTATGGTAGGGACTAGAGTCACTACTGCCGGCGGCAGTGTTGCCACTGGTACCGCCACAGCTGGAGTCGCTGCTGTTGGTGCAGGTGTCGTTATTGAAGTTACTGTCGGTGCTGGAGTCGCCGATGGTGGTGCAGGTGTCGTTATTGAAGTTACTGTCGGTGCTGAAGTCGCTGATGGCGGTGCCGGTGTGGTTGTTGAAGTTACTGTCGGTGCTGGAGTCGCTGATGGCGACCACAAGCGGAACTTCGATGCGACGGCCACGGCAACGATGACCGCGCAAATTACCGCAACCAAGCCAGCGAGTAACTTCCAGTGCTTCCACGTTGGAATTGTCGGAGGGGCAACTAACTTCAGATTGTGGCGAGTAATGCCTGCGCCAGCTTTGTCGCGAAGCTCTTCGCGTATTTGCAGAGCTTGCTCAAGCGATTGCCGTGCTTCGGAAAAATTTCCCTCACAAATTGCTTTCGTGCCATCTTGATGACGTACCCATCCCAAAGCGGCCTTGTCGCCTGCGGCAATCGCGGATTGAGCGGCTAAAGACAAGGCATTCGTCCAGGATTCCCAGCGACCGGTCAAAACCAATGGGAGCTCCACCGACCTGGTTATGCGCATGACCTCCGCTGCCATGCCAAACTTGACGCCCCAGCGCAGGCTGTGCATCAGAACGGGCACTGTTTCCAGAATTGTTTTTACGTCGCGCTGGCGCGGCCCTGAAACCCAATCTGCAAAATAGGCGACGGCTCGTTTGCGCTCCTCAGTTGCCTCCGCCGGCTCCGGCATGAATAGAGCAAATTCTCCGGCTAGGGTGTAACGCCGCTGGCTGCGCACATCCACAGCATCTTCAGGCTTTTCCGGGTGCGCGCGCGCTTGCGACCGCTCTACGACGCCGCGCGTTGTTTCGAACAACCCCGATACATTGCCAGTTCCTACCGCCCCTGACCCGAGCGTCTCAAGAAGTCGATCATGGCCTGCCTTATAGTCCAACGAGAGATCAACGTACTGCAAGCGGCGCAGTCGAAATGGAATCTTACATTGGCGATGTAGGACAGGGACAACCGTTTTGCCATCTTCCAACGCAAGGGAGACCTCATCCATCACGTTAGTGGATTCCACGGCGGAGGGCGAAAGAACCACTACGAGTTGGAGACACTTTGCCAAAGCGTCCTCAACGGCACGGTCCCAGCGCTGACCGGGCGCGATGTCGAGTTGGTCTACCCACACGCCGGCCCCTCCAGTCCGCAAGTCTTTGGCAAGACGCAGCACGAACTCGGCGTCTTCACGAGCATAGCTCAGGAAAGCAAATTGAATTGGCGGTTGTAATGGCTGTGTGAGTTTTGCTGCCAGCGGACGGTCGCGAAATTCTGCCCGTTCGTCTTCAGCAAATCCGGCGGTCGCACCCATCCGTTGAGGCCGCGTGAAAGACGCGTGCGTGCGCACTAGGTGGCGCTCTTCAAGTTCTTCCAGAATTGTCTCGACATCGTCGATCTGCAGTAATTCGCCGAGCATTGTTGCTTGCACTGGAGCACCATTAAAAATTGCGAGGGTGGAAAGAATCCGGCGATGCACGCTGGTAAGCGGTGCGGTGACATGTTCCGCTAATTTTTCTGGTGAACCATCTGATCGCAAATCCTGCGCAAGGCTCGTCAGCGAGTGACCATTCAACTGCGCCAGTGCAGCCTCTTGAAGGATGCGCAGAGGATTTCCTTTCAATGCGACCGTGATTGGTTCGACGACCAACGCTTCATCACCCGTCAAAGGGCGACTTAGCTCTCGCTCGATCAGTGTCTTTACATCCTTCGCCGGCAAACCAGCGAGCGGCGTCGCGTGCGCTTCACTGCCCCACAAATGCCGCTCAGGAGAACCTAGCAAGAACGTGCACGCCGCCGCGACATTCATTACTCGCTCCGCCTCAGTGCGCGTTAATTCGGCCGCGTCGAGCATAACCAAAGCGTTTTTGCTCTGCAAGTCGTGGCGTAATTGCGAGTCAGTCGGTTTAAAAGGAATGTCGCATTCGAAAAAATCACCCCAGAGCAGCTGGAGTACGTCGTCAGGCGGAACGCCGCGTATCTCCCGATAAATGATACCGTCTCGGAAAAGCTTAGAATTAATCGTGTACGCCAAATAGCGCAAAACAACAGTCTTCCCTATTCCTGCCTCCCCAAAAAGCTCCACCGACTGCAGACTTTCCAGCGCGCGAATCGCTGCTGCGCTCTCTTCATTGCGATCCAAAATAGCCGGAAACGGCCGCGGTCGAAGCTCGATCGGGACTGGACGCGCCGTGGGTCGAGGCTGTTGCCTCGTTGCGATCACATCAACGATTCCTCCGTGGACTGAATCGATTCGCAGGACGTGTGAGCCAACCACGATCTGGCCACCGTCCTTTTTTTGTACGCGAGCCTCGATCCGTTCTACCAATGTGGTTTGGTTGGCCATCGGCGATCGCCCAGTAAGGTTAGGGACGGGTTACCTCTTTTTCAACTAAAATCGCAGAAGCCATTAAGCAGAGCCTAGACTCCGGGCAACGGAGGACTGGCGCTTGGCCCGTCCTCGCTGGTTGCGAAGCCTGGCGCACTACGGAGTTCTTTGTTCCCTGGGGTCAAAGTTTTAGCGGAGCTGGGTGCACCGGCTCTTTGTGGGTAATATCACCCGGTGGAAAGAATCGGTCACGTATTCGGTAGCGCGGTATCTTTTACCTCGCGACGACCTTGGTTAAGGGTCAATTGTTGGCGGTTTCATTTATTCTGCTCGCCTTTCGTCGCCACTTATTGCCAGATAAATGTCCGTTTTAGGCAGGAATTGGCGCTTTCTGACGATTTCAGCTGGCTCTGCTTCCCTCGTGCGAGCGAAAACCGGTCGGATTAGGAAACCCTTGTTCTATCCGTTGAACTACGGGGACGGCTGACATTTTCGATTCTAGGTTTTCGATTGCCGATTGCAAAGAGGTTAGCGCAAGCTCGCGCTTCGTTCTTTCACGATGTGCACATAGGCTTTGAGCGCAGCAGAACGATTTTCGGCTTTCCATGCGATGCACGATTCGGTCACCACTGTCGGACTTAATGGCCTGAACACGACATTCTCGTGCGGCAGTTTTTTGACCTGATCGGGTAAAAGAGCGACACCCAAGCCCGCTGCCACCGCTTGAATGAGTGCTCGTTCAATATCGGCATCCTGGAGAACTTTGGGCGTAAAGCCAACCTGCTGGCAGGTCGTGGTCAACCAATGGCGATAACCCGGATAAGCCTTCTCCGACATACCGATGAAGAACGTGGGTTCCAGGTCTCGGAGTTTAATAATTGGTTTCTTTGCCAAGGGATTGCTTCTTGCCAACGCCGCGACGGTTTTATACGAGGCAATCGATCGAAATTGCAATCCGCGCTCTTCGATCGGCTCTCGTAATCCCACAAAACCCAGATCAATCTTACCATTCTCGAGCGCACGAAATTGATCGCCGCATGTCATTTCGAAAAGATTAATCGAGACCGTTGGAAATGAGCGTTGAAACGTGGCGAGAGTGATCGGAAGCAAGGTGTAAAAAAGGTCCGCGACGTATCCAATATTGAGCGCGGCAACTTCGTGGCGACTTAAGCGCTGGACCGATTCAATAATCTCCGCACTGTGCGCGAGAACGCGTCTCGCATCGGCCAAGAACGATTTGCCTTCCTCGGTCAAGCGGACCTCCCGCTTTGTGCGATCAAGAAGCCGCACGCCGATTTCCTCTTCGAGATCTTTGATCTGGCGGGTGAGCGAGGGCTGAGCGAGATGCAACTTTCGCGCGCCTTTTGTAAAGCTAAGTGCGTCCGCGACCGCGACGAAGTATCGAAGGTGACGCAGTTCCATGGGCCAGAGTAAGTATACCGACGTTATAGGTAAAAAGCATCACTGACCAAAAAACAAAGTATTGGCCGATCCGAGTCATGAAGACGACAGGCGCAAGCAGAAGGGAACAAAATTAACATGCAAACGAAACTACCGATAAATGGGACAATTCAACATCCCGACTTGGCAGAGGCGTTGCGCGGAGAGAGCGGCACATTCTTCTGCCAGCAAGGTGGCCAAGGCTACATTGTGACAGCAGCGGAAGGCTTCTCCATTAAATCATTGCGGCCAGTCGGTCGCAAGATCATGGAAGCCAATGTGGTCCTGCAGGCTACTCCAGAACCCTGGGCGATCACGAAAATCTCCGAGGATGTTCTTGAGTTTGGCGCGGTACCACAACCCTCTCGCCAACAGCGAGCCGCCTAAAGGCTGAATGAGTTCCCCGCGTGTTTGTGCACGCGGGGCGACTTGTTTTAAGGCAAACACACTACGAACCATCCTCGCAGGCCATGTCAACGCGGGGATCGCAAGCGCATGAGACTCTTTGGGAATTATCAAGGCCTGGGCTTCGATTGATTCGCTCACCGCGGCGAGCTTACCCTTCGCGCGCAATCGCTACGCAGCAATCTGGCTGAGAATGGCGCGCAGTTCGTGAAAGTCCACCGGCTTGGTCAGATGAAAATCGAAACCGGCTTCTTTGCCGCGCTCAATATCATCAGGCGTTCCAAATCCGGTGAGCGCTACAGCTTTAACGGGTCGTTTTCGTTTGGCCTCGGCAACCAGATCATAGCCGCTGCCGTCCGGCAGGGCGATATCGGCCAGAACGACATCGAACTCTTTTGAACGGATAATCTTCCGTGCACTCTCCGCATCATCGGCGACGGAAATTTCGTGGCCGAAATGCGTAAGCAGGTTGGATAAGGCTTGCAGGGTGTCGCCGTGATCTTCGACGACCAGAATACGCAAGCTTTTACCGGGATATGAATCTCTGGTTCGATCCTCGTTCATCTTCACCGTTGCGGGGGACCCGTACACCGAAATCGCCGCGCCGTCCAATTTCTTTGAGAAATCATGGATCGGTTGTCAGACTTCTCGCGGTTGTATGACTGAGTAAGATCGACAGCTATGGCCGACAAGGAGATTGCTACGTTAAGGGATGCTCTGCGTGGCACGAAGTTCGTTTACATCGCAGCGTCGTTCGCCGCGTTGGGCGGTCTTCTGTTTGGATACGATACGGGCGTCATTTCCGGCGCGCTCATTTTTATCAAGCGCGAATTTGGCCTAACGACTGTAGCCGAGGAAATTGTTGTCAGTGGGGTTCTGTTGGGAGCGACTCTTGGCGCAATCGTCGGCGGCAAAGCCGCCGATCTCTTCGGCAGGCGAAGAGTTTTGCTTGTGACGGCTGCAATTTTCGGTATTGGCGCGCTCGCCAGCGCGGTGGCGCCATCGCCTCCCGTGTTGATCGTCAGCCGAGTCGTTCTCGGTTTGGCCATTGGTCTCGCATCGACAAACGTTCCGGTTTATCTATCCGAAGTTGCGCCTCCGCACGCGCGGGGCTGGATCGTATCGCTTTTTCAACTCGCTGTTACCGTTGGCATCGTCGTTGCATATCTGACCGATTACGCTTTTGCGGGCGTCGAAGGTTGGAGATGGATGCTCGGTTTCGCCGTCGCTCCGGCGCTCGTCTTCGGAACCGGCATGTTTTTTCTGCCGGAAACTCCGCGTTGGCTCATTCGTGGCGGGCATCATGACGTCGCGCACCGCGTTCTCGTTCGCATCCGTGAGCTTGGCGATGTCAACGCCGAGATCGAAGAGATCAAGGCGAGCCTGGCGCAACAAACTGAGGGCGGACACTGGACCGATTTGCTGCGTCGGCAGGTTCGCCCAGCTCTCGTCGTTGGATTAGGTCTCGCCGTCTTCCAACAAGTTACCGGCATCAACACGGTGATTTATTATGCACCGAAAATTCTTCAGACCGCCGGATTCAATTCCGCTTCTGGCGCGATCCTGGCAACCGTGGGTGTCGGCGTTGTAAATGTTGGCATGACAATCGTGGCGATGTTCCTAGTTGACCGGGCAGGCCGCCGCCCGCTGTTGCTGGTCGGTATCGCCGGAATGATCATCACGCTTGGCGCGCTCGGTTTGAGTTTCCGGTATCCATCGGGACAGCTCGCCTGGATCGCTGTGATTTGTCTGATGGGCTATGTCGCTTCGTTTGCAATCAGCCTCGGACCGATCTTCTGGCTTTTGATCGCCGAGATTTATCCACTAAGAATTCGCGGAGTCGCCGAGGGTACGGCGGCCACGTTCAACTGGGCCTCAAACCTGATCGTCTCGCTTACCTTTCTGACATTGGTCGAGAAACTTGGAGCGAGCTCTACGTTTTTTCTCTATGGGCTCGCTTCAGTGGCGTCGTGGCTTTTCGCTTATTATTTTGTTCCAGAAACAAAGGGGCGCACTTTGGAACAGATCGAAGCATTCTGGAGAGCAAGGCATCGTGCGCGCCAGAGAGCCTCGTGGCGTTAAAGCAATCAGGGTAGCGCACGCCTCTGGCGTGTTGGTTTCGGCGTCGCGCCGAAACAGGCTTTCAAAAAATTCACGACTCGACAAGGACGTATTGTGCCAAGAGAAAGTTTGCGATCGCGAGACGCGCTCGCCAGCACGCCGGAGGCGTGTGCTACCCCAATCGTTCGCGATTGTGCGGTTTCCCCAGATCAAGCAAGGGGCCGATGGGAACGATTCGAGTCGGATTAATTTCAGTGTGCGTCATGTAGTAATGACGCTTGATGTGGTCGAAGTTGACCGTGTCGGCGATGCCCGGCTGTTGATATAAATCCATCAAATAACCCTGCAGATTTCGGTAATCGATAATGCGGCGCAGATTGCACTTGAAGTGGCCGTGATAAACGACGTCGAATCGGACGAGTGTGCAGAAAAATCTCCAATCGGATTCGACGATGCGATTATCGAAAAGGAACCGGCTCTTCGACAAGCGTTCCTCCAGTTGATCGAGTGCCTCAAATAATTTTCGGGAGGCAACCTCGTATGGCCGCTGACGCGTGGCGAAACCGGCTCTGTAAACACCATTGTTCACATTGTCGTGCAAAAAGCTGCAGAGGTCCGCGTGCTCGGTTTCGATATCTTTTGGAAAGAAGTCCAGATCTTTGTTCCGGGCGAATTCATTAAACGCCGTGTTGAACATGAGGCAGATATCGTCCTCCGAATTGTTCACGATCTTCTTCGTTTGTTTGTCCCAGAGCACCGGCACAGTGACGCGCTCGTTGTAGTTCGGATCGGTCGTCTTGTATGCTTCGCTCAGAAACTGGAAACCGCTGATGGGATCCGTTGATTCAAACGGCGCGCCCAGTGGAATTTTGCCACTCGGATCGCGAAACGCCCAGCCATTCTGGTCACGGATCGGGTCGACAATGGTCATGCTGATCGCTTCCTCGAGTCCTTTTAGCTTTCGGAAAATTACGGTCCGACTGGCCCACGGGCATGCCAGCGAGACGTAAAGATGATATCGGCCCGCCGCGGCGGGGTAGGCCGTTGATCCGTCATTGGAGACCCATTCACGGAACGCATCTTGCTGCCGCTGAAATTCGCCGGACTTAGTCTGCTCGGTAGGAAACTGCGCTTTCATTTGAGCCACGAATCCGCCTTCGCACGAGGCTACGGCGCGACAGGTTCGACACTAATAAACACGAATCAGAGAAAAAAGCAGAGCTGACCACCGATTACACGATAAAGAATCCATGGAATGACAGAGCACGCGGTAGCCCACTAAACACGCGAATTCATCCGAAAATCTCGAAATCTGAAATCACCAAACCTTTCGTGTCATTCGTGTGTTTAGTGGGCAAGTCTGCCGTCTTCTATCATTTGTGTCTATTCGCCTGGCACGCCGAAGCGGGCGAAAGCGGCTGTTGATTCGCGGTTAGTCCAAGCCGGCCCCGTTGACAGCGAAAAAGCCGAATGCTACCGTCGCGCGAATTTACGTGGAAGTCCGCAAAACGCGTTTCCCGTAGAGATGTGCATACTGTGTTAAACAGTCAGGTCTTGGTGCTTAACCGCCTCTGGCAGGCGGTGAACATCTGCTCGGCGCGTCGCGCCTTCGCGCTGGTGTACGCGGGGCACGCTCAAATTGTTTCATCGGACGAGGCGAACAATTTCATGACGCATGATTTCGAAAGCTGGCGCGACTTATCGGCAAGCGCGCCGGACCATGAGGTTGTCACGACCATTTCGTTTAAGATTCGCATCCCGCGGGTGATTGTGCTTCTGGTTTTCGATCGGCTTCCAAAGAAGGAAGTGAAATTTACCCGGCACAACGTATTCGAGCGCGACAAGAACACCTGTCAGTACTGCGGCGAGATTTTCGATCGCAGTGAACTCAACCTCGACCATATCGTGCCGCGCGACCGCGGAGGGACAACTACGTGGGAGAATGTGGTTTGCTCGTGCATTCCTTGCAACACGCGCAAAGGCAACCGGCTGCCGCGTGAAGCGCACATGGGCCTGATCCGTAGACCCAAACGGCCAAAATGGCGGCCGTTCGTCCAGGTCACTTTTGCCACGCCGCAGCACGACCTCTGGAAGCATTTCGTCGATCTCGCGTACTGGAACGTTGAACTGAGTGACTGAGGATCGCATTGTAGGGCGTTTGACTCGTTCGCTCCCGCTCACTCGGTCTCCGGCCTTCCCGTCTATGTGCTCGGTGCCCGCCGGCTCCATTTTGTGAAACGCCGGCGCCTGACACAGACGCCCTACAACGGCTCGACGGCTGCCCAAGTCGTCGTTGCTTGTTAACGCGGCGTTGAATCGTTAAAGCGAAGCCGCCGCTTCATCGGTTTAACGCTTTATCGCTTCAACGCATCCAAAATCGGCTGCGGATAAACGCCTAGCCAGATCGTGGCGATGATCAATGCGCTGATTGCCAGGCGAGATAGCGCGGTCACAGGAATCTTGTCTGTTTTGTTCGCAGACTGCCAATACATCGCGCGAACCACTTTAAGATAATAGTAAAAGCCGCAGCCAACGGTGATCACTCCGACGACGACCAGCACTGTTTGATGCTGGGCGATGGCCGCGTAGAAGATAAAAAATTTTCCCAGGAATCCAGCCGTGAACGGAACCCCTGCCAGCGAGATCATTCCGATCAGCATCGCAAACGCGAGAAAGGGCGATCGTTTCGCTAAACCATCGAAATCCGCAATCTGCTCGCCGGTTTGCTGGGCCACGATTATCAAAACCGCGAAACTTAACAAGGTCATGAGCAGGTAAGCAGCGAGATAAAAGCTAATCGCTGACGCGTCGAAACACGCTACACCGATCAGCAGATAACCGGCGTGCGCGATGCTCGAGTAGGCCAGTAGTCGTTTCAAATTCGCCTGCGGCAAGGCAGCGAGATTTCCGTAAATCAAAGTAAGCAGCGCGATCACGACGATCAGTCGCTGCGTTTGTGGCAGCGCCAGGAATGGTTGCAATACCCGAAGCAACACGACGAATCCGGCCGCCTTCGAACCGACGGAAAGATACGCAGTCACAGGTGTAGGTGCGCCCTGGTAAACATCCGGCACCCAGATCTGGAACGGCACCGCCGCGATCTTGAAACCGAGCGCAACCAAGACAAGTACCATGCCTAACAGCGCTGCGTTACGGTCAGTCGTTGGATTCGCTAAGGCGTCCGCGATTTGCTGGAGATTTGTTTGACCGGTCGCGCCAAAAATCCACGCGATCCCATACACGAGAAAGCCTGTCGAAAGCGCGCTTAGCACGAGATATTTTGTTCCCGCCTCGAGAGTCATCGGATTGCGCCGGGTGAAACTGACCAGCACGTAAAAAGAAATCGCCACCAGCTCCAGCGAAACAAAGATGAAGACGAAATCGATTGCTGACACCAGGTACATCAGACCGACGCAGGTGAAAATGGGGAGCGCGAAAAATTCGCCAAGACCCGCCTGTAGTGTGCCGCCAGGAAAAGAACTGCGTACCACCGGTGCGTAGTCGATCATCAGGATCAAAACGAAGATTGTGGTGAGCAGTGAGAATTGCTTGAAGAACATCGAGAGCCGATCTGCGGTGTAAAAACTCCAGAAGCCCGTCGCCTGACTGGGGGATGCCCTGGGGGCTACGAAGAAACTCGCCACAAGAACCAGTGCGAGACCGGCAATTGCCACGAATGCCAGTACGCGTTTATCGATCTTCGTGGCAAACGCTTCTGCTAAAAGCATCGCCATCCCAAGTACCAGCACTGCGATCTCAAGTTCTGGCGCCGTGATGGTCATCGTTTGTTAGCGACTTTGTAGCTACGCCCCTGTGGGGCGTTTCCGTCCGCTGGACCCATAAACCGCAGACGGCGCACAGCGCCGTGGCTACAGCTCTGCTCATCTGCGAGGTGGCTACTATTTGCCGAGAGATAAGTCTGGAAGGTCGATGTTACCATTTGCACAAGGGATTGCGGAAAAAATCCATAGCAAAGAAGTCCTCCAACAACTAAGACGACAGGGACTCGCAGCGCGGGACGAAGATCGCCAACCTCTTTCCATCGCTCATTCATCGTGCCCATGAATGTCTTGCGGTAGGCCCGCAGCATATAAACTGTGGAGATCACCACTCCCCATAGGGCAAGCACCGTCGCGATCTGGAAGATGTGAAAGTGAGCCATCTCCCACCCGTTCTTGAACGCGCCGAAAAAGATCATGATTTCCCCGGCAAAGTTCGCAAGACCAGGCAGGCCGATCGCAGCAAATACGCCGAAACCAAAAGCGAGGCTGGCAAAGGGCATCACTTTGCCAAGCCCACCCAGCTCATCGAAAACCAACGTGCCCGTTTTTTTACGCAGTTCTCCTGCCAAGGCAAACAGGAGGGCAATCGAGAGTCCGTGAGCAAATATCAACACAACGGCACCGGTCGTGGAGAGAACAGTGGCGCTCGCAATTCCCAGGAAAATATAACCCATGTGCATTACGCTCGAGTAACCAAGCATCCAATCGAGCCGTTTCTGCGCGATGGTGACCAGACCAATGTAGATAATGTTACCAAGCAGCAGCACCACGAGCAGATTGGCCCAGTGATGCGTGCCTTCGGGGAGTAGGGGAATCGCAAGCCGCAACAGACCGTACAAACCAAATTTTTTTAGTACTCCCGAATGCAACATTGCCGCGGGCGCTGGAGCCGACGCGTACGCTTCCGGCGCCCACGTGTGGAATGGAAAAAGCGAAATAAGAATTCCAAAACCGATAAGCAGCAGCAGGTAAACATGGCGTTGTGCGTCCGCCGAGATCTGACCGAGGCCGGCGGCTGCGGTTAATGCGCGAATGTCAAAGCTGCGTGCCGCGAGGGGAAAACTTTGGTAAAGGAGAATCAGGCCGAGCAGCAGAATGAAGCTGCCAATTGCCAGATAGATAGTGATCTTCCACGCCGCCGCGACACGATTTCCGCTGCCCCAGATCCCGATCAATAAAAATGTGGGGATTAGCGCGAGCTCATGAAAGGCATAAAAGAAAAATAAATCGATCGAGGCAAAAGCGCCGATAGCGCCGCCTGAAATGAACAACAGGCATGCATAGAACGCATTTTCATACTTCTCAATCGTTCCCGTAAACCATACGGCGGCCAGCGTGACGATCGTAGCCAGTAAAATCATAACGAGACTCAAGCCATCGATTCCCGTCGTGAAGCTCAGGTGCCAGTCCGGAGATATCGTAAATGAAGTTACATGCTGAAAATCACGTTGGCTCTGGTCGAAAAACGCCAGGAGAAACAACGCCGCCGCAAATGCCAAAACCGATGCGACTAACGCTGTCTTGCGAGCAGGTGCGCCGGCCATGATCAGAATGGCGGCGATAATCGGGCAGAAAATGATGAACAAGACCATCAGTAAAAATTACGAAGCTCGAATGACGAATGACGAAGAAATGACGAAGCTCGAATGATGAACTCTTTGAGCCGCGCCGTGAGCTTTTTTTCGCCGTTCATCATTGTCTTTCGTGTGTTTCGTGGGCTAAAATTTCAGGAGCGGAAAACAGCGAAGTAGATGAGGGCGACAACACCTAGCCCGAATAGGAACACGTAGGCTTGCAGATTCCCCACCTGAATCAGTCGAAGGAGTGCCCCGATTCCCCAGGTTCCGCGACTGCTGCCATCGACTGCGGCAGTATCAATAATCCATCGATCAAAGAAAGCCGAGATGCGCGCGAACAGTTCCTGTGTCCAGTTAATCAGCCAGGCGTAAATCTCGTCGAAATAAAACTTGTGGCGTAGAACCTCGACATCGATTGGTTCGCCCGTTCGGTTGCGGTAAATCGCAATCGCCAACCCGCTCCCCACGACGAGCGCAGCGAACGCCAGGGCAGGAACAAAGAAAGCGACTCCCTTCTCTATCGGAAAAGTGAGGAAGTTTCGCGCGAAAAATCCAAACCCACCTAGCGCGGCGAGAATTGCGAGTACGATCAGCGGTCCCGTCATCACGACCGGTGATTCCTTGCTCAGGCGTGCGACTTCGCTGCGTGTATCTCCGAAAAAGACGATGACCAGTAAACGCACAACGTAAAAGGCTGTTAGAAACGCTGTGAACAGTCCCACAATGAAAATCGGTGTGTTGCGCTCGTAGGCGATCGCGAGGATCGCGTCCTTGCTGAAAAATCCGCTGAATGGTGGGCAGCCTATCAACGCGAGCGCGCCGACGGCGAAAGTAACAAATGTGATTGGGAGTTTCCTGGAAAGCCCTCCCATTTTCCAGATGTCTTGCTCGTGATGAAGCATCACGATGACCGAGCCAGCCCCGAGAAAGAGAAGCGCTTTGAAAAACGCATGAGTGAACAGATGAAACATCGCAGCGTCGTTCGAGGCGAGACCGACTGCCATCATCATGTAACCAAGTTGCGAGAGCGTTGAGTAAGCCAGGATGCGTTTAATGTCGTTCTGCTGTGTTGCGATCAACGCGGCCATCGCCGCGGTGATCGCACCGATCCACGCAACGACCAAAAGCGCGGTCTGCGACGCTTGAATGACGAACGCCACACGGACCAGCATGTAAACGCCGGCAGCGACCATCGTCGCGGCATGGATCAAAGCAGAAATTGGCGTCGGACCTTCCATCGCATCTGGCAACCAAACGTGCAGCGGAAACTGCGCCGACTTGCCGACCGCTCCGCAGAAGATCAAAAGCGCGGCGATTGTGACAAATGCCGGGTGACTCGCCAGGCTCGGCATCCGTGGCGCGATTTCCGAGAAAACGATCGAGCCAGTCGCCATCCAAACCATCAGGATTCCGATCATGAATCCAAAATCACCTACGCGGGTAGTGATGAAGGCCTTGTTACCCGCATCCGCGGCGGCGTCGCGATAGAACCAGTGGCCGATCAGAACGTAAGACGTAAAGCCGACTAATTCCCAAAAGATGAACAGCATGACGAAATTGTTCGCGAGAACGATTCCAAGCATCGCGAACATGAAGAGCGAAAGCGCGGCGAAATAACGGGATTTACCTTCGTCGTCCCGCATATAACCCAGCGAATAGATATGAATGGTCGCTCCGACCCCGGAAACCAGAACGAGCATCGTCTTACTCAGCTGATCCAAGGTAAAGCCGAGCGGCACCTTAAAGGTGCCGCTAATATCGATCCAGGCGAACTCAG
>Ga0209376_1000907_pt1 | contig 31677 bp, 31 predicted proteins | sample GraSoiAngelo_134_FD_185891 | JGI IMG/M metagenome (GOLD analysis project Ga0209376, IMG submission 185891) | Grasslands soil microbial communities from the Angelo Coastal Reserve, California, USA - 14_0929_05_30cm (SPAdes) (version 2) | ecosystem: Environmental > Terrestrial > Soil > Grasslands ... | reverse complement strand
CTTTTAGCGTCACACATGGCGCTCCTGGCGGAGTGTGACATATTTTTCGCTCGCGAGTCCTGGCAGGCGAATGTCGAAATTATAAAAACAAGACCGTGATATCGAGTTGACCATTCCGATAACCTCCATTAACAGGTAAAAGATTTGTAACGGCCCGCCAAAAGTAATAACGGTGTTACTTTTCCCATGTGGCGCCGCGCAGATCGTTCCATCAGAATCCATACACAAAAAGAAAATCTCCTATGAAACCTATGAAAAAAACGACAGCTTCACAATCCGCCTTCTTTAATCCGCGCGTCTTACTTGTTTTTGTGCTTTGCTCACTCGGCGTCCTCCTGGCCGTCCTTGGGTTTAGTCTTAACTCAAGTTCATCCGCCTTGGCCGCGGCGCCAAATCAAGGGTTTGGCCAGCCAATCGTGGGTACCTCGTATAAGAACGATGTCTCCCCAGCGCTCCGCAATGTGGCGCAGGTATGGCCCCCCAAATTGAAGCCGCAACACGAGGCCGCTGAAAACCCGCTGATCCCCAATAATCACAAAGACAGCCCTGACACGGTCGTCCAAGATAAATTCATCACGGCGCTAGCGCTCCAGTCACCCCATATACCTGGCCCCATTCTTAACTTTAACGGGATTCCCTTTCCCGGCGTTGGATGTAACTGCGCCCCACCCGATACCAATGGCTCGGTCGGAACAACGCAGTTCGTTCAGATTGTAAATGAGGGTTACGAGGTTTTCGATAAAGCCACTGGAAATTCGATCCTGGGACCAAATAGCATCAAGTCGATTTGGCAAAACTTTGGCGGTGCCTGCGAGAACTTCGGCTTGGGCGACCCAACTGTGGTCTTTGACAAGATCGCCAGGCGCTGGGTTATCACCGAATTCGCTAGCGTGAACGGCGGTATCCCGGTCACCGACGAATGCATCGCAGTCTCCACCAGTGACGATGCAACTGGCACCTATAATCGCTACGGCTTTCACCTTAGCAACAACTTCATCGATTATCCGAAGCTTGCTGTGTGGCCCGATGCCTATTATCTGAGCATCAACCTGTTCAACTCATCCGGCACGGCATTTCTCGGTCCCCAGCCTTTCGCCTTCGACCGCGCGAAAATGCTCGCTGGTATGCCAGCCACCTTCATTAGCTTCCCACCATTGGGCTCCAATCATGCCCCATTTTTGCCCTCTGACTTGGACAGCAGGAAAAAGCCGCCAGCTGGGGCGCCGGACACATACGTGGAATTTCCTGCAAGCGGTGTATACAACGTGTACCACTTTCACGTGGACTTTGTCACACCAACAAACTCGACCTTTACTCTCTTCGCAAGCCCGGCCGCCGCACCCTTTACGAGGCTCTGCCCTACCACCCGCAACTGCGTGCCTGAGTTGGGAGCGGGCGGGTCCGACAAATTGGACGGGATCGGTGACCGCTTAATGTATCGGCTGGCCTATCGCCGTTTTCGGGACGGACATGAATCGCTGGTCGGAAATTATACTGTGAAATCGAGCAACGTAGCTGGCATTCGCTGGTTCGAGCTGCGCGGTGTGACGGCCGGACCTGTAACGGTCTTCCAAGAGAGCACATACCAGCCTGACACTACGTGGCGTTGGATGGGCAGTATCGCCATGGACAGGTTCGGAAATATGGCTCTCGGCTTTAGCGCCTCTGACGCTACCATCCATCCCCAGATCCGCTGGGCGGGGCGTCTGGCGACCGATCCACTAAACACTCTGGCTCAGGGTGAAGCCCATGTCTTTGATGGCACGGGCAGCCAACTCGATACCCTGAACCGTTGGGGCGATTACAGCTCAATGGCTATTGATCCGGTGGACGACAGCACCTTCTGGTACACCCAGGAATACTACCCTACGAACAGCACTTTCAACTGGCGCACGCGGATCGGCAATTTTCACTTCTAGTAATTCGCCGAAGTAGCATCATTTGGGAGTCGTCCAACCCGACTTCCTAATGGCCCTGGCGTGTAGTCACTCGTTAGGACACACTTCCCACCTCACCTAACGGGCATTTAGGGTTCAGCTAATCGGGCGATCTCATAAAGTCCGTTAGCGTAAGCCAGAATCCGTCTGAGCTAGGCCGAGAACCAAAGCATTAGATGGCGCTGAGTTTGCGCAGCTCGGGGCTTGCGAAGCTCATGCGCTTATCTGCCGCTTGCCGGGCATATCTCATCGCATGCCAGTGTCGCAGTTCCACTGAACCTTTTTGATCTCGCCCGCAGCAACATCCACCTCGAAGGGGCCATAGCTCCCAACTCGACCTTCCCAGTCCTTCCTGAACATCGTGTAGTGACCTGCAGCCAAAGAAATCCGAAACCCTCCCTGAATCACCGGTCGTGAAGGATGTAATCATGTCATTTCCCTTCTTTACGACGAAAGCAGTAGTCGCAAGCGGTCTCGAATCGGGAATGCCCAGTCTCGATGGCCCACCATGAATGGGGGCTTACAGAAATCACCCCTTAGGGCCGTGTTTCCGCGTCGCGTGTGGACTGTGTCTCTGCCAAGATGACGCCGCAGGAAAACACGGCGAGCAGCGTTAGAATTATTGGGAAGGCTTGTTGCTTGCCCATAGAGTGTATTAACAAGTAACGAGAGGAAGCTTCACTCGGCGACGCTGGTTCATGCGGCAACAACATCAGGACTGATCATGGGAATGTACGCTGCAGAAACTATGCTTGGGCTTATCATTGTCGTTGCCGAAATTGGGGGAATTGATTTCGCCGTGTGTCATGAGATAGTCGCCAGAATTCAGAGATCCGAGGTAGGTGCGGGATTGGGTGAATTCCTGAATCGGATAAATTCTGTGAATCCTCTCCGAAGATCTCCTGGGTTCCATTTCAATCTGGATTCGACAGACGCCGCAGCGTTCGTCCCTCCGGACCATCACGCAAATGACAGCGTGACGACAATCGCGCAAGTGGGATCTGCTACGACCCAATCTGTCCGAGAACGGTGCGCAGCTCGTGGAAGTCCACCGGCTTGACCAGGTGAAAATCAAATCCCGCCTCCTTGCCGCGACGAATGTCTTCCTCGGTGCCAAATCCAGTGATCGCGACAGCCTTGACCGGGCGTTTTCGCTTGACCTCGGCAATCAAATGGTAGCCGTCTCCGTCCGGCAGAGCGATGTCGCATAGGACGACATCGAACTCTTTCGAGTCGATGATTTTCTGCGCGCTCTGCGCACCTTCGGCCACGGAAATTTCGTGGCCGAAATGGGTGAGCAGACGGGACAAAGCTTGCAGTGTGTCGCCATGGTCTTCGACAACCAGAATACGCAAACTTTTACCCAAATTGTTTGAAACCCTCGTTCGATTGTCGCTCATTTCAACTTGTCGGCCCGGAATCCCTATAGCCGCAATTGGCGGGACGTCCAATTTCTTTCAGTGGTCAGAGATCAGATGCTTCTCGCGACGCTCCGGCTGTGTAAGATCGACAATTATGGCCGCCAAGGAGATTGCCGCATTAAGCGAGGCGCACCTGCGCGGCGCGAGGTTCGTTTACGTCGCAGCGTTATTCGCCGCGCTGGGCGGGCTCCTGTTCGGCTACGATACGGGCGTCATCTCCGGCGCGCTCATTTTTATCAAACGCGAATTTAGCCTAACGACGGCGACGGAAGAAATTGTCGTCAGTGGCGTTCTGTTGGGTGCGACCATTGGCGCGATCGTTGGTGGAAAAGCCGCCGATTTTTTCGGCAGGCGAAGAGTGTTGCTTGTGACGGCGGCAATCTTCGGCATCGGCGCGCTCGCCAGCGCGGTGGCACCATCACCTCCGATCCTGATTGTCAGCCGCATCGTTCTCGGTTTGGCGATTGGTCTCGCCTCAACAAACGTTCCAGTTTATCTCTCCGAAGTTGCGCCTCCGCAGGCGCGCGGCTGGGTCGTATCGCTCTTTCAACTGGCGGTTACGGTCGGCATCGTCGTCGCGTATCTGACCGATTACGCTTTCGCCGGTGTCGAAGGCTGGAGATGGATGCTCGGCCTGGCCGTCGCTCCGGCGCTGGTCTTCGGCACCGGCATGTTTTTCCTGCCGGAAACTCCGCGCTGGCTTATTCGAGGCGGTCAACATGAGATCGCGCACCGCGTGCTGTTACGCATTCGCGAGCATCCCGATGTCAATGTCGAGATCGAAGAGATCAAGGCGAGCCTCGCGCAGCAAACTGAAAGCGGACGCTGGGTTGATTTGCTGAGTCGGCAAGTGCGCCCTGCTCTCGTTGTTGGACTGGGCCTCGCCATCTTCCAACAAATTACCGGCATCAACACAGTGATTTATTACGCGCCAAAAATTCTTCAGGCCGCCGGATTCAATTCTGCTTCCGGCGCGATTCTCGCGACCGCCGGCGTGGGTGTCGTAAATGTTGGCATGACAATCGTCGCGATGTTTTTGGTTGACCGCGCCGGGCGCCGGCCGCTGTTGCTTGTCGGCATCGCCGGAATGATCGTCACGCTTGGCGTGCTCGGCTTGGGTTTCCGCATTTCAAATCCATCGGGACAGCTCGCCTGGATCGCTGTGATTTGCCTGATGGGTTACGTCGCCTCGTTTGCAATCAGCCTCGGGCCGATCTTCTGGCTCTTGATCGCCGAGATTTATCCCCTAAAAATTCGTGGCCTCGCCGAAGGCATGGCGGCCACGTTCAACTGGGGCTCGAACCTGGTCGTCTCGCTCACGTTTCTCACTTTGGTCGAGAAACTCGGCGCGAGCTCAACGTTTCTGCTCTACGCGTTTGCATCGGTGACGTCGTGGCTCTTCGCCTACTATCTCGTTCCGGAAACGAAAGGGCACACTTTGGAAGAGATCGAAGCATTCTGGAGAGCGGGCCATCCGTCTCGCCGAATGGGCAGCCGAATTTTCTAGCTTAACCGCTCGCGATTGTGCGGTTTCGTCAGATCAAGCAGGGGACCGATTGGGACGATGCGAGTAGGATTAATGTAAGTGTGCGTCATGTAGTAATGGCGCTTGATGTGATCGAAGTTGACCGTGTCGGCGATGCCAGGCCGCTGATACAAATCCATCAGGTATCCTTGCAAGTTTGGGTAATCGATGATCCGACGCAGATTGCATTTGAAATGGCCATGGTAAACGACGTCGAAGCGGACGAGCGTGCAGAAGAGCCGCCAGTCGGCTTCGACGATGCGATTGTCGAACAAATAACGCGTTTTCGTTAAGCGCTTTTCTAATTCGTCGAGCGCATCGAAGAGTTTCCGACACGAAATTTCGTATGGTCTTTGGCGCGTGGCGAACCCCGCTTTGTAAACGCCATTATTAACATTGTCATAAAGAAAGTCGCAGAGCTTTGCGTGCTCGGCTTCGATCTCTTTCGGAAAAAAATCGAGATCTCTATTCCTGGCAAAATCATTAAACACGTCGTTGAACATGCGGCAGATGTCGTCCTCGCAATTGTTGACGATCTTTTTCGTTTCCTTGTCCCAAAGCACGGGAACAGTGACGCGCTCATCAAAATCGGGATCGGTTGCCTTGTAGGCTTCGCTCAGAAATCGGAAGCCGTTGACTGGATCGGTTGATTCAAACGGCGCGCCCGGCAGAATTTTGACGGATGGATCGCGAAACGCCCAGCCTTTCTCATCCCGAATCGGATCGACAACCGTCATTCCGATCGCTTCTTCAAGTCCTTTTATTTTTCGGAAAATGACCGTGCGACTTGCCCACGGGCACGCCAGCGAAACATAAAGATGATAACGACCGGCGGCAGCGGGATACGGTGTCGATCCGTCATTCGAGATCCATTCGCGGAACGCATCTTCCTGGCGCTGAAATTCTCCGGATTCAGACTGCTCGGTTGGGAACTGCGCTTTCATTTGCTCTAGCTCTTTTAACCACGAATAGATACTAATGAACACGCATTCATACGACAACGCTCTCTTCGGCCAACAACTTTCCGTAATTCGTCTGCATTCGTGTTGATTCGTGGTTAATCCCGGCCGCCTCGTTGACAATGGAAAATGCGAGTGGTACCGTCGCGCAAATTTACGCGGAAGTCCGCTAAAGGCGGATGGCAACGTCGCTGACGAGAGAAACTTGCATACATCGTTAAACAGTCAGGTTTTAGTGCTGAACCGTCTCTGGCAGGCGGTGAACATCTGCTCCGCCCGGCGCGCGTTTGCGCTGGTCTACGCGGGCCATGCCCATGTTGTTTCGTCTGATGAAGCCAACAGTTTCATGACGCACGATTTTGAGAGCTGGCGCGATTTTTCCACAACCGCGCCGGAACACGAAATGGTCACGACCATTTCGTGGAAGATCCGCGTGCCGCGCGTGATCGTGCTGCTCTTTTTCGATCGTCTCCCGAAAAAGGAAGTGAAGTTCACGCGTCACAACGTCTTCGAGCGCGACAAGAACACCTGTCAGTATTGTGGCCAGGTTTTTGAGCGCAACGATCTGAATCTCGATCATGTCGTCCCGCGCGAACGAGGTGGAACGACGACATGGGAAAATGTGGTTTGCTCGTGCATCCCGTGCAATACACGCAAAGGCAATCGACTGCCGCAGGAAACGCACATGCATCTTATCCGCAAACCGAAGCGGCCCAAGTGGCGTCCATTTGTGCATGTCACTTTTTCGGCGCCGCAGCACGAAAGTTGGCGACATTTCGTCGATCTTGCCTATTGGAACGTCGAGCTGAGCGACTAGCGGTGCAGGTCAAGGAGCCACGGCTTCCCAGCCGTCACGTAAAACTCGACGGCTGCCCAAGCCGTCGTTCTTTGTTAACGCTTCAACGCGTCCAGAATCGGCTGCGGGTAAACACCCAGCCAGATCGTCGCGACGATCAACGCGCTGATCGCGATGCGCGACAGACCGCTAACCGGAATCTTGTCGATCTTTGCGGCGGGCTGCCAATACATCGCGCGGACCACTTTGAGATAATAGTAAAACCCGCAGCCCACGGTAATCACGCCGACAACGACGAGCGCGACTTGGCGCTGGGCAATTGCTGCGTAAAAGATGAAGAACTTTCCCAAGAATCCCGCGGTGAATGGCACCCCCGCGAGTGAGACCATCCCGATCAACATCGCGAAAGCGAGAAAAGGCGAGCGCATGCCCAATCCATCGAAATCCGCAATCTGTTCGCCAGTTTGTTGTGCGACGATCACCAAGACCGCGAAACTCAGCAACGTCATGAGCAGATAAGCTGCGAGATAAAACGTGACCGCCGGTCCGGCGAAACATGCCACGCCGATGAGCAGATAACCGGCATGTGCGATGCTCGAGTAAGCCAGCAGCCGCTTGAGATTGGTTTGCGGCAGCGCGGCTAGGTTTCCGTAAATCAAAGTGAGCAGCGCGATCACAACGATGAGCAGCTGCATTTGCGGCAGCATCAGGAATGGCCGCAGGACACGCAGTAGCACGACAAATCCGGCGGCCTTCGAGCCGACCGAAAGATACGCAGTGACCGGCGTTGGCGCGCCCTGGTAAACATCCGGCACCCAGATTTGAAAAGGGACGGCTGCGATCTTAAAGCCGAGTGCGACAAGCACAAGCACCATGCCGAAGCGCGCTGCGCCGGACTGAATCTCAGGATTGGTCAGCGCGATCGTGATGCGTTGCAGGTTCGTTTCACCGGTCGCTCCAAAGAGCCAGGTGATTCCGTAAACAAAGAATGCAGTCGAGAGCGCGCTTAAGACGAGATATTTCACCCCGGCTTCGAGTGTGGCCGGGTTGCGCCGTGTAAAACTGACGAGGACATAAAACGAAATCGTCACCAGCTCGAGCGAAACGAAGATGAATACAAAGTCGATGGCCGATGCCATGTACATGAGGCCCGCACATGTGAAAATCGGGACGGCGAAAAATTCGCCGAGTCCTGCTTGCGCTTTTGAATCGGGGAACGACCTGCGCACGACCGGCGCGTAATCGATCATCATGATTAGAACCAGGATCGTGGTCAGCAGCGCGAACTGCTTAAAGAAGATCGACAGCCGATCCGCGGTATAAAAACTCCAGAAGCCGGTCGCTTGGTCGAGCCCGATTGGCGCGACAAAAAAGCTGGCGGCCAGCACCGCCGCGAGACCGGTAATTGCGGCGAAAGCCAGAAAACACTTGTCGATCTCCGTGGCGAATGCTTCGAGCATCAGGATCACCATGCCAAGCACCAGCACCCCAATTTCAAGTTCTGGCGCGGTAATCATGGTTGCCTACTCGCCGAGAGATAAGTGCGAAACGCAGGCACGACAATTCGCACAAACGATTGCGGGAAAAACCCGTAGCAAAGCAACGCACCGACTAACAGGGTCACCGGCACGCGCAAGGTCGGTCCAAGATCGACAAGTTCTTTCCAGCGGTTACCGAGCCTTCCCATAAAAGTCTTACGATAAGCGCGCAGCATATAGACCGCCGAGATCACGACGCCCCAGAGCCCGAGCACGGTCGCGATTTGAAAAATATGAAAGCGCTCCATCTCCCATCCGTTTTGGAATGCGCCGAAGAAGATCAGGATTTCACCGGCGAAATTGGCAAAGCCGGGAAGACCGATCGCGGCGAACGCGCCGAGCCCAAACGCGAGGCCGGCAAAGGGCATTACTTTGCCGAGACCACCAAGTTCATCGAGGATTAATGTGTCAGTGCGTTTGCGGAGTTCCCCTGCAATCGCAAACAGCAGCGCGATTGAAAGTCCATGCGCGAACATCAAGACAACAGCGCCAGTCGCGCCAAGAACGCTGGCGCTGGCAATTCCGAGAAAAATGTAACCCATGTGCATGACGCTCGAGTAACCGAGCATCCGATCGAGTCGCTTTTGCGCGATCGTAACCAGCCCCACATAGATGATGTTTCCAAGCAACAGCACGACCAGCAGGCCGGTCCATTGGCGTGCTCCCTCCGGGAGCAGGGGAATAGCCAAACGCAACAGGCCATACAGGCCAAACTTTTTTAAAACTCCCGCATGCAGCATCGTCGCAGGCGCCGGCGCGGACGCATACGCTTCCGGCGCCCAAGTATGAAACGGGAAAAGCGAGATGAGAATTCCGAAACCGATGATCAGCAGCAGATAAATATGGCGCTGCGCGTCTGCTGAGATTTGACCCGAGCCGGCGGCTGCTGTTAACGCACGAATGTCAAAACTGCGCGATGTAACTGGAACGCTCTGATACAGCAGGATCAAGCCGATCAGCAAAATGAAGCTTCCGATCGCAAGGTAGATTGTGATTTTCCACGCTGCTGCGACGCGATTCTCGCGGCCCCAGATTCCAATCAACAAAAAAGTGGGAATGAGCGCTAGCTCATGGAACGCATAAAAGAAAAATAAATCGATCGAAGCAAACGCCCCGATAGCACCTCCGGAAATGAACAGAAGACAGGCGTAGAACGCATTTTCGTACTTGTCGATCCTGCCGGCGAACCAGACCGCGGCTAGCGTTACTATCGCGGCGAGCAACACCATTGCCAGGCTCAAGCCGTCGAGCCCGGTTGTGAAACTGAGATGCCACTCGGGAGATATGGTAAACGAGGTGACATGCTGAAAATCGCGCTGCCCGCGTTGGAACGACGCGAGGAGAAACAAAGTCGTCACGAACATCAACCCGGATGCGACCAATGCGGTCTTGCGGGCAGGCGCGCCAGCCATGATCAAAATGGCTGCAACGATTGGGCAGAAAATGATGAAGAGGAGCATCAGCGGAAAACGGCGAGGTAGATGAGAACGACGATTCCCAAGCCAAACAGAAACAAGTAAGCCTGTAGATTCCCCACTTGGGCCAGCCGTAGTAGCGCGCCGATTCCCCATGCGCTACCGCTTGTTCCGCCCACTGCTCCCGCATCGATAATCCACCGATCAAAAAAAGCGCAAATGCGCGCGAGAAGTCCCTGTGTCCAGTCGATAAGCCAGTTGTAAAACTCATCGAAATAGAACTTGTGGCGCAGAAGTTCGAAATCGAGCGGTTCGCTCGTCCGGTTTCGGTAAGTTGCAATCGCCAGTCCACTCCCCAGAATCAAGACGGCAATCGCAAGTGCGGGGACAAGGAACGCGCCTTCCTTTTCGATCGGGAGCGCGAGGAAGTTTCGCGCGAAGAATGTAAATCCGCCTATTGTTGCCAACAGCGCGAGCACGATTAGCGGACCAGTCATTACGAATGGTGATTCGCCGCTTTTCCGTGCGATTTCGCTGCGTGACTTGCCGAAGAACACGATCACCAGCAAGCGCATAACGTAGAACGCGGTCAGAAACGCCGTGGACAAACCCACAACGAAGATTGGCGTGTTGCGTTCGTAGGCGAGCGCGAGAATTGCATCTTTGCTGAAGAATCCGCTGAAAGGCGGACAACCGATCAACGCCAACGCACCGATCACGAAGGTGAGAAATGTGATAGGAAGATTTCGGGAAAGCCCTCCCATTTTCCAGATGTTCTGCTCGTGATGGAGCATCACGATGACAGAGCCTGCAGCGAGGAAGAGTAGCGCTTTAAAAAACGCGTGAGTAAAAAGGTGGAATATGGCCGCCTCGTTTGAGGCGAGACCCACTGCCATCACCATGTAGCCGAGTTGCGAGAGCGTTGAGTAGGCCAGGATGCGCTTGATGTCGTTTTGCTGGGTCGCAATCAAGGCAGCCATCACAGCGGTGATCGTGCCGACCCACGCGATAACCAGAAGCGCGGTTGGCGACGCCTGAATGATGAACGCAACACGGGCCAGCATGTAAACGCCGGCCGCGACCATTGTCGCTGCGTGGATCAGTGCCGAGATAGGCGTTGGGCCCTCCATTGCGTCCGGCAACCAAACATGAAGCGGAAACTGGGCCGATTTGCCAACCGCCCCGCAGAAAATCAAAAGCGCTGCGATCGTCAGAAACGCCGGATGACTTGTTAGAATCCACAATCGCTGAGCGATCTCGGTGAAAACGATGGAGTCAGTTCCCATCCAAACCATCAGAATCCCGAGCATGAAGCCGAAATCGCCGATGCGAGTGGTGATGAATGCCTTCTTCGCCGCATCGGCAGCGGCGTCGCGATAAAACCAGTGGCCGATCAACACGTAGGATGTAAAGCCGACCAACTCCCAAAAGATGAACAGCATCACGAAATTGTTCGCGAGAACGATGCCGAGCATGGCGAACATGAAGAGGGAAAGGGCCGCAAAATAGCGAGATTTGCCTTCATCATCTCGCATGTACCCCAGCGAATAGATGTGAATGACCGCCCCAATACCGGAAACGAGAACGGCCATTGTCCTGCTCAACGGATCCAGGGTCAGGCCAAACGGGACTTGGAAGACGCCGCTAATACCGATCCATGTGAACTCACCCGCGGCGGCAGTTGAGTGTGCAAAGATTAAACAACTGCAGATAAAGCTTACAAGCACCGCTGCGATTGAAATCGAACTACTCAATGCTTTCCATCGAAGCGTGAACAATGTGATTACAGCCGTGCTAAGCAGCGGCGCGAGAAGAATAATCCACGGAAAGATCGAGGTCATAAGATTAGCTGCCCGCGAATCATGCGAATTGACGCGAATGGTTCAGAGAGACACATCGGAAAAGTCGATTTTCGTGTTTGTGCGTTGCGTCTTCGCGATGCGTTCGTATTCCAGCTTCGGGTAATGGCCGAAATTCACTAACAGGCCAAGCTCGAATCCGGTTGCGTGCAGATAATTTAGTAACTGCGCGCGATGCTCGTCGGTTAGCGCAGAAACGGCTTTCAGTTCGACGATAATTTTTCCGAAGCAGACATAGTCTGGCTCATAAGTCTGACTCAGGATCCGGCCACGGTAGCTGAGCATGAGCGACGGCTTAGCGATTGTGGGAATCCGTTGGTATTCAAACTCAATCTCCAAGCATTCCTGATAAACCGGCTCCAGAAAGCCGCAGCCTTTCTCGTTGTACACCTCGAAGCAGGCGCCGTTGATCGCGTAGCTCTCAGTCTTGTGAATGATTTCCGTCATGTTATTCCCGTTAATTCGCGTGATTCGCGGCCTTAAAATTTCAGGCTGCTGATGTCTTTGACGTCGGTCGTTTGACGCGCGCGAAAAAGGGCAACGAGGATCGCAAGTCCCACCGCGACCTCAGCCGCCGCCACAGTGATTATGAAAAAGACGAAAACCTGCACATTGTAATCAGGAAGACCGGTCGGTAGAACGCGAAATCTTGAAAAGGCGACCAGCGATAAATTCGCCGCGTTCAACATCAGCTCCAGCGACATGAGAATGATGATAAGGTTGCGGCGCAACATCACGCCCGCGAAACCAATCGCGAAAAGGATCCCGCTTACGATGAGATAATCGCCGAGCGTGACCATGCTATCGAGGCTCGCGTCTGCTCAAAAGAACGACGCCGATCGTTGCCACGAGCACCAGGACGCCGATGATTTGGAATGGGAGATTGTAATTTCCGAAAAGCAACAGACCGATATTGCGGACATCGTCGGTTGTCGACCGTGCGAGGGGAGGAAACGGTTGTTGGGCGGATTTAAAATGGCCGACAACGTAAAAAATCTGGAAGAGCAAGGCGAGGGCGACGGCGACTGCGCCAGCCGAGGTCAGCCAGCTGATCTGGCGTCTTTCTTCGGCGCGAAGATCGAGAAGCATGATGATGAAAAGAAAAAGCACCATGACGGCGCCTGCATAAACCAGTACTTGAATGATCCCGATGAAATAAGCATCCAGCGACATGAAGAGCGCGGCTAGCCCGAGAAACGAAACCACGAGACTGAGCGCGCTTGCTACGGGATTGCGGTTAACAACTACTGCGGCGCCAAAAATCAGCATCAATAACGCGAAGATCCAAAACAAAAACGCCGGCATCTTTTAGGCCACGGTTGAACACAAACGAAACACTGACGTACGATCGGAACCCGGAAAATCCGTGCTCATCTGTGTCAATCTGTGGCGTTTACTTTTTCTCATTCCACTTCAGCACTACACCGTGCATTACGCCGCCGATCTCGAGGAGTTTCTCCTTGTGATGCACCATATCGGCGCGCGTGAATCCAGTGATCGCGTAATCCGTGCGCAAGTAGATCGCCTGCTCGGGACAAACCTCTTCGCACATGCCGCAGAAAATGCAGCGGATCATGTCGATATCGAATTCCTCGGGATATTTTTCGACTTTGGCGAAGCGATTAGTCGAAGGGATTTCGCCGGGAATAATTTTGATCGCGCGCGGTGGGCAAATGAATTCGCAAAGCTGACAGGCAACACAGCGCACGCGCCCATCCTCGTCGCGCACAAGCGCGGGCGCGCCCCGATAATAGTCTGGCAAGCTGGCGTCCCACTTTTCCTCAGGATATTGCATTGTGATCTTGGTGCGCCCGAACAGCATGTTTTTGAAATGTTTGATCGTGATGGCTAGGCCAGCCACAATTGCAGGTAAATACATGCGCTCGCGCCAGTTCAGTTTCGTACGTGGAACGGTGATGGCCATTTTAGAATTGTCCGCCAAATACGCTAAGGGAAGGGAGAGATTCACTGAATTCGACTTTGAAACTGTTCAGCATCATTTGGCGTGTTTAGCGGAGGAAAGCCAAAATTCCGGCGGTGATGAAGATATTAGCAAGCGCGATCTCAAAAAAGAAAAGCCAGCCGAGCCGCATGAGTTGATCGTAACGAAAACGCGGCAACGTCCAGCGCACCCACATGAACATAAAAATGAGCACGGCGACTTTGGTGAAAAAGGTTGCGATGTTGAACAAGCCGCCGACTACGCCGCGCCAGCCTGGCGCATTTCCATCGACAAACACCCAGTGAAATCCGCCATGCCAAGACGGAAGTGGCAGATGCCAGCCGCCGAAAAACAAAGTGACGATAATAGCTGACCCGGTGATCATGGCGGCATATTCACCGAGAAAAAAAAGCGCGAACTTCATCGAGCTGTATTCCGTGTTATAACCGCCGGCCAGTTCCTGCTCGGCTTCGGGGAGATCGAATGGCAACCGATTCGTTTCTGCAAAAATCGCGATCGAGAAAACCACGAACGAAATGAGCATTGGAATCGCGAGCAACCATTTCCATGGATTCATCCAATCGCCGATGAACGGCGCGATGAACCAGCCATGCTCGATCTGATAGCGGACGACACTTGTCAGGCGCAAATTTCCGGCTAGCAGGAAAATTGGGATGACGGCAAGCCCGAGCGACAACTCGTAGGAAATCATTTGCGAACTGGAACGCACGCCGCCCAGGAACGGATATTTGGAATTGGAGGCCCACCCGGCGAGGACGATCCCGTAAACGGCCAGTGAAGCGATGGCGAACACATATAAGATTCCGACATTGATGTCTGCGATCACCATCGGGACGCCAAAAAGTGTGCTACCAAAAGGAACAACGGCGATGGTGATAATCGCCGGCATCATCGCGAGACACGGCGCGAGCCAGTAATAGAATGTGTTTACGGTCCGCGGAGTGAAATCTTCTTTCAACAGCAATTTGAACATGTCGGCGATTGGTTGAAAAAGACCTGCGGGTCCGACGCGATTCGGCCCCTGTCGATCTTGAATGAACGCGCTGACGCGGCGCTCCGCGTAAACGCTGTAGGAAACCATCGGCAGAATCACGAGAAAAAGAATCCCCACGATTTTGAGCAGGGACGTAACGATGAAATAAGCCATGTCAGTCTTCTAGCGTTAACGGCCCGGAGGTCTTTGAGATTCTGCTTCCTCGATGCTTTTGGCTACGAGGTCGACCGGCGGCGGAGGGGATTCGTGCGCTTCCATAACTTGCACGCCTAGGTCGCCGATTTTGCTAAGACTCAGTCCCGTTAATCGCGGAACAGCTTCAGCCATCTGCCGGAAAACATCTTCAATCGAATTAATGCTGTTCTGACCGGAACATGCCTGGATCAGGTCGCGCAAGATTTCCCAATCGTCACGCGCCTGGCCTGGCGCGCGCACCGCGCGATTGAGCCGTTGCAAACGGCCTTCGCCATTGATCATCGAGCCGCGTTTTTCGGCGAAGGCAAACGAAGGTAGCAGGACCGTTCCATGTTCGGTCGCAGCGTTTGACAGGATATCCATCACGATAAAAGCCGAGAGAGTTTCGAGCTGTTCGGCCGAAATTCCCAATCGCATTGGATTTTCGCCGAGGGCGATCAATGCTTTCACGCGCCCGGATTTCACGGCGTCGGCGATCGCCGGCAGTTTTGCGCCTGGCTGCGAGGTTCTGCCCAGCAACCGAGCGCCGTTGGTGTTCGGATTGCGATCTTCGCTTAGGAGAATGTCGTCGCCGGGGCCTGTGCGCGGCACGATTTCGATCGACTGAACGTCGAGTGTTTTGGCAAGTTGCAGCGTCAGCCAAAGTTCTTCATTGGTCATCCGACCAGAAGCGATAATTGCAATTTCGGGGCCGGATAACCCTTTTAAGTCGAGTGCGGCCTGTGCGATCGCGGTTTGCCAATCGGCCGCGACAAGCTTTTCACCAGAGTGTATCTGCGGTTCGAGCAATCGTCGTTCCGATTGCAGATAATCGAAATTGAGCCGACCATAATCGCACATCCAGCAGGAGTTGACCGCGTCATTCTCGCGCGGCGTCTGCCGATAGATGACATCCTCGCGTGTGCCAATGATCGTGTTGCAGCCCGTCGCGCAGCTTGTGCAGATACTTTTGGTTTCCTTCAAAAACCAGACGCGCATCTTAAAACGAAAATCGGTCGAAGTGAGCGCGCCGACCGGACAAATATCGACCGTATTAAGGGAATAGTTATTTTCCAGCCGCTTGCCTGGATGCGCGGTCAGGACTGTGTAAGTGCCGCGGTCGACGAAACCGAGCACATCGTCCTTCGCGATTTCCTGGCAGAAACGAATGCAGCGCGAACAGAGAATGCAGCGTTCGTCATCGAGCGTGACGCGCGGCCCGAGCACGACATTTTTCGGCTTCTTTACCTTGTTCTCGAGGAACCGCGACTGGCTGGTGCCGTAATCGACGCTGAATTCCTGTAAACGGCATTCGCCAGCCTGGTCGCAAATCGGGCAATCCAGCGGGTGATTAATGAGAAGAAATTCCATCACGCCTTGCTGGCATTCCTTGACCAGCGGAGAATTCGTGCGCACGCCCATTCCTTCGGCGACGTCCTGAGCACAGGAAATTTGCGGGCGTGCCATCCAGTTGATCGCTGGTTTGCCATCGGCGCCGAGTTCCGGTTTGCGATCCGGACCGAGTTTTGGCAGTCCCATTTCGATCAAGCACATTCGGCAATTTCCCGGCGAGCTCAGTTTCTTGTGATAACAGTAACGCGGCACATAGCTGCCGGCCTGCTCACACGCCTCGATGACGCGCGTGCCTTTCGGGAACTGATGCCATACGCCATCAATCTGGACGTTGAACATTGGAGCTTGAGCATCGTTGGGCATAAATAAATCTGGAAACTAGGAAGCCAGGAAACTAAAGATGCATGTCTTCGTTTTGGAGTTTGGGATGATACTCACGTCCGACGCAATTGCGTAGTGAATATCCTCCAACGCCGAGATTGCTTTCAGTTCAATGATAACTGTTCCTTCAACAACGAGATCGAGACGATGTTCTTCAATGAGATGCTCACGGTAAAAAATCGGTAAGAGCTTTTGTCGCTCGAAAGATATGCGTGTAATTGCGAGTTCGATCGCCAGCGCCTCTTCATACATAATTTCGAGAAAGCCTGGCCCTAGTTCTTTATGAACGCGGATTGCCGCCGCAATGATGCGATCTGTCAGCTCCGTATTTCCTAATTTTATTCCTGGTCTCCTGGCTTCCAGATTCATGTTTAGATCATTCCTTTCGCGCCGGCTTTTTCCCAGCCGGGATCGTGCGCCATTGGAATTGTGGGGATCAACTCCTCCTCGATTAATTCTTCCGGCGTGTATTCAGGTGGAAGCGGCGGTGGAACAGGCTTCTGCGCGCGCGCGGTGAATTCTTCGGGAAATTTTTGGACGAAACTCTGCGTTGGCCATGCGCATGCTTCCCCAAACGCGCAAATTGTGCGGCCGGCAATATTGTCACCGATACTTTTGAGCGTTTTTGGATCTTCCGTTACCCCACCGCCGAGTAACATGCGGTCTGTAATTTTTTGCATCCACAGTGAGCCTTCCCGGCAGGGCGTGCATTGGCCACAGCTCTCGTGCGCATAGAACTCGTTGATGTTATTGAGCGTCCAAACCATGTCGCGCGAATCGTCGAGCACGATTACACCGCCGGAACCAGCCATCGAACCCACCGCGGCCAGGGAATCAAAATCCATCGGGATTTCATCGAGCGACATCTCGCTTTCGATGATCGACCCATCGAATTGCTTTTGCTTGATCTTAAACCGCTCATCCGCTCGTAAAACTTTGGCGGAGCTTCCGCCCGGAATAACCGCCTTCAATTTTCGCCCAGGTTTCAGCCCGCCGGCCATCTCGTAGATCAGCTGACCCATAGTCACTGCGCCAACTTCGATTTCAAAATAGGCCGGTCGCTGCACGTCGCCGCTCACGCAGACAATTCGGGTCCCGGTGTTGTTCGGCCGTCCCAGTCGCGCATACTGAGCGCCACCCATGGCGATAATGTGTTTCACGTGGCAAAGCGTCTCGACGTTATTCACGATTGTCGGGCACATATAGAGACCAAGAACGGCCGGGAAATACGGTGGTTTGATCCGGGGATAACCCCGTTTGCCCTCCAGCGATTCGATCAGCCCGGTTTCTTCGCCACAAATATAAGCGCCCGCGCCGCGATTGATGTAAACCTCTACATTGAATCCGGAGCCGAGGATGTTACGCCCAAGGAAATTATGTTCGCGTGCTTCTTCGATGGCGCGTTCGAGGATCTTCGCGCCCTCCGGAAATTCGCCTCTTATATAAATGTAGGCCGTCCGCGCATTCAGCGCGAAACACGAGATCAGGATTCCTTCGAGCAGTTGATGCGGGTCCTCGTGGATGATGTAGCGGTCCTTAAACGTGCCTGGTTCGGATTCATCCGCGTTGCAGATCAAATAGACCGGCTTTTTCTCATCGGGCTTGATGAAGCTCCACTTCACGCCGCAAGGGAACCCGGCGCCCCCGCGACCGCGCAGCCCGGAGTTCTTAATTCTATCGACAATTTCGCTGCGCGACATCGTCAGCGCTTGTTTCAGTTGTTCGTAACCGCCATCACGCAGGTAACAATCGATATCCGTCGTCCAATCTTCGCGTCCGATATTTTTAAAAATGAGGCGATGCTCAAGCGGATGAGGTGGATGCAATCGCGGATTGCCGAGCGCGGATTGCCGAGCGCGGAGAAGGTCGGCTACAGAATTTGGATCGATGTTTTCGCGCAGCTCTTCGCTGATCATGCACACTGGCGCGGTGCCGCAGCTTGCCAGACATTCGACAAACTCGATGCTGTAATTTCCATCGGCACTCACCGAGATGGGATTGTGCATCCCATTGCTAGGGCGCCGGCGTTCAATTCCAGTCGCCGCACATAAATTTTTCATTAACCGATAACTGCCTGCCATCGCACAACTGAGTGTGCGGCAGACACGGATATGCGTTTTGCCCGCGGGCTTCTGGCGAAACATCGGATAAAACGTGACAAGCTCGAGAATGTTGATCGGCTGCAGGCCGAGTTTTGTCGCTATCCATTTCACTCCTCCGTCGCTGATGAATCCGAAGTGTTCCTGCCACAAATGCAGCAGCGGCATCGCCGCGCTTCGCCGGTGATCCTCTGGATAACGCGCGATCGCTTCATCCATTTTCCGCTGCAACTCGGCGGGAACGTGTGCGCTCGTCGAATCCACGGGAAGTGGCGGTATTAATAGGACAGCGTGCTGTCCTTCGACTGCACTTTGTCGTCTTTAAAAACGATCGTTACCGTGTCTTTGCCCTGCCGGTAAAAGTACGTCGTTTTTTTCATGATAATCAAATCCTCGTTGTTGATGGAAGTTGGGGGACCCAGGATCGATTCGACTTGTTTTTTCGACATCCCTTCGGCCACTTCATCGACGTTCGCCTTGGTGATTCGTTTGCCCGGAGTGCACGCGCCCAAACCAACCAGATTCACTGCTAGCAGCAGTGCGAACGCGATTCGAGGCACTGATTTAAAGATCGACATGTTCATCTGTCGCATTCGCCCATGACGAAGTCCAGACTGCCCAACACGGCGGGCACGTCGCTTACCATGCAACCGGGCAGAAGCTCGGGCAGGATGCTGAGGTTGACAAACGACGGCGCGCGAATTTTCAGCCGATACGGCACGCCGCCGCCCTTGCTATTGATGTAAAAGCCAAGCTCGCCTTTGGGATTTTCCGCTGCGAAATAAATTTCGCCTGGCGGCGCATCGAGTCCTTCCGTTACCACGATGAAATGATGGATCAGCTCTTCCATCTTCGTCATGACCCGCGATTTTGGTGGCGTCATGTTTTTCCAATCCACGACATTGATCGGTCCGTCCGGCAATTTATCAATCACCTGACGCAAGATCCGTACGCTCTGCCGCATTTCCTCGATCCGCACCAAATAGCGATCGTAACAATCTCCCGCGCTGCCAATCACGACGTCGAAATCGTAATTTTCGTAATCGAGATACGGATGTTTGCGGCGCAAATCGTGTTCGATCCCACTGCCCCGCAAATTCGGTCCGGAAAGCGCGTAGGCAATCGCGCGGTTTTTTGTAATGACGGCGATGTCCTTCGTTCGATCGACAAAGATGCGATTGCGCGTGAGCAATTGATCGCATTCATCGAGGCTCGGAATAAATTCGTCGAGGAACTTTCTTAACTGCGGGATGAAATTCTCGGGAAGATCGCGAATCTGTCCGCCCACACGTGTGTAGGAGGTGGTGAAACGCGCACCCGTCAACAACTCGAAAAGATTATAGAGTTTCTCGCGCTCGGTGAACGTGTAGAGGAAGACTGTCATCGCGCCCAAATCGAGCGCCATTGCGCCGATGCCCATCAAATGTGACGAGATACGGGAGGTTTCGCAGCAAATCGTTCGAAGCGCTTTCCCGCGCGGCGGGATTTCCCAGCCCATAAGCTTTTCGACGGCGAGGGCGTATGCGACGTTGTTTGAAAGCGGCGCGAGATAATCGAGCCGGTCCGTGTACGGCACGAATTGGTTGTATTGCATGTTCTCTGCGATTTTTTCGTCACCGCGATGCAAAAAGCCGATGTCAGGCGTCGCTTTTGTAATAATTTCGCCGTCGAGTTCAAGCACCAGTCGCAAAACACCATGGGTCGCCGGGTGCGATGGTCCCATGTTGAGCACCATCTTTTCGCCGATGTCGTCGTTGGAGTGGCGTAGCTTTGCGTCCGCTGCGACGACCCGCGTCACCGGATCTGGCGATTCAATCTCGCGTGTCGTGAAAGGCATAGGATCGGCAATGGTATGTACGCTGGCGAGTCAACCGAAACGCGCAAGGTAAATATCCTCTCCCACAATACACAATGACGCTCGCGCTTGTGAAGGAATGCGGTTAACTCAATTTGATGAGCGAAAAGGTTGCGCTGCTATTTGCCGGGCAAGGTGCGCAAACCGTTGGGATGGGACGCGACCTAGCGGAACAGTTTCCTACGGCAGCCGAATTGTTTCAGCAAGCGGATGAAGTTCTTGAGCGCAAGTTGAGCGAAATCGCGTGGCACGGTCCGATTGAAGAATTGACGAAGACTTCGAATTGTCAGCCGGCGCTGTTCGTTCATGGCCTCGTGTGCTTGTCGATTCTACGCGAACTTGGAGGCGAGTTTCCGATTGGAGGGGCCGCTGGTCTGTCGTTAGGGGAAATGACTGCCCACGCTGCGGCAGGCACCTTCGATTTTGCCACAGGACTCAAACTGGTGCAAAGGAGAGGCGAATTGATGGATGAAGCCTGCTCCGCGACCAACGGTGCAATGGCAGCAATGATCGGCGCGGATGAAAGCGCGGTGCGCGCGCTGGCCGCGGACGCGGATGTCGATGTTGCAAACATCAACGCCCCAGGACAGATCGTGATTTCCGGTGAGAAAGCAAAAGTGGAGATCGCGGTCGGCCTGGCCAAGGAACACGGGATTCGTCGCGCGATGTTGCTAAGCGTGGCGGGCGCGTATCATTCGCGTTTGATGGAAAGCGCCTACGAAAAGCTTGGCGCGGTGCTGCTCCATGTCCCAGTGCAACCGCCGCGTTTTCCGGTAATCAGCAACGTAACCGGGGCGGAAGTGAAAACCCCGATTGAAATTCGGCGCACATTGCAGGACCAGGTCACGGGCACGGTGCGCTGGCTCGATTGCATTGAGCGACTCGCCGGGCTCGGCTGTGATTTTTTTGTTGAACTAGGGCCGGGCGGCGTGCTGGCCGGATTATTGCGACGCACTTCCAAAGGGGCCAATGTAATATCGGTTGCCGATGCGGACTCGCTGCGGAAATGCGCCGAGAGGCTGTTGTAGCCGCGTCGCTTTGGCGCATTGCCACGGTTTGTTCGAATATTGGTTATGGGGGACGGCTCGGAACATGGATTTGTGGGGCGTCCGCCTAGCAGAGTTGCACTCCGCTGATATATGCCGTGTTCCTTGCGCATCGACAATTGCATTTAGCTACGTAATTTTGGCGCGATGACACCGCAAGAACGCCTGGACTCGGATTTGAAGGAGGCGATGCGTGCCAGGGACACGACGAAACTGGGCGTCCTGCGCATGCTGAAATCCGCATTGAAATATGCCGCGATTGCAAAATCCGGTGCGGAAGCCGAACTAAGTGATGCCGAAGCCGCCCAGGTCATTCGCAAGCAAGTCAAGCAACGCCAGGATTCAATCGAGAGTTTCGAAAAAGGCGGTCGCGCTGAATTGGCGAACAAGGAGAGAGAGGAATTGTCGATCTTGAACGCGTATTTGCCCCAAGGGATGAGTGGTGATGAGCTGGTAAAAGTCGTGCGTGAAACAATTGCCCAAGTCGGCGCGACATCGAAGGCGCAGATGGGGGCGGTTATGAAAGCGTTGCAAGCGAAAGTGGCCGGCCGCGCCGATGGCAAGATTCTGAGCCAGGAAGTGTTAAGGCAACTGAGCTCGTGATTGGTTACAACGTTGCATCGTTAAATCGATGTAACATGTAACAATTTACGGTTTAAATCATGCTAACCGCCATCATCGTCGCGGCCGGCTGCAGCCGCCGCATGGGTTTCGATAAATTATTTGCGACGATCGCCGGCAAACCGGTGATCGCGCATTCAATCGATGCATTCGAGCGCACTGCTTCGGTCAGCGAAATCATTGTCGTCGCTCGCGAAGATCGACATGGTGAGGTCAAAGAGATCGTCCGCGATGAAAATTTCGAAAAGGTTCGCTCAATCATCGCTGGCGGCGAAAATCGACAAGATTCCGTTCGCGCTGGTCTGAGTCGCCTCAGTACCGACGCAAAATATGTCGCCGCGCATGACGCGGCGCGTCCGCTAATTACAGCAGACCAAATCGAGCGTGTCTTCGAACAATGCCAGACTCACGGCGCCGCCGCCTTGGCTGAGCCAGTCAAAGATACCATCAAACGCGCCGGCGCCGATCTTCTGGTTACCGGCTCAGTAGATCGGCATCAACTTTATGCGATGCAAACGCCGCAGATTTTCGAGCGTGCGTTACTCGAACAAGCTTATCGCGCTGTCTATGCAGAAAATGTTTCAGTGACCGACGAAGTTTCTGCGGTCGAAGAACTCGGTCGCAAAGTTGTTCTCGTGGTGAACGACGACTTCAATTTCAAAATCACTTATCCGCGAGATTTGCCGCTTGCTGAATTTCTTCTGAAGCAACGGACGAAGCCTGCTCCAAATGATAGGGCGCGACCCTCGAGCGCGCCGAGAAAAGCTTTACGGCATGGTTCTCGATGATCTCTTCGCTGTAGCCGTCTGCGGTGACGGCGGAGGTCCCTCGTAGCAGAATTGAATAAGAGCGCAAAAAAGTTCTTGTTCGGTTTTCGAAAAGTATCAGGCCGTCGAGTCGATATCTAGGGATTGAATCCTATAAGGCCCGCCTCGCGGGCGCTGATATAAGCCGCCCCTTAGGTAGGCAAGGTCTTCGCTCAACCTGTAACGATTGACTTTCGTAACCAGTAGAGAAAAGAAGTGGAGTTCGACGTTATCTTTACAACGCGTTTCTTTGCGCCAGTTCAGGGCTGGATTTCGACGCGAATCAGGCCGGTCGAACCTTCACGCGTCATGAAGCCACTTGCCCAGCCATTACCCGGATAGAAGTACTGCTCGTAACGCCAAAGCATTTCCAGTTCCGGTCCGGAAGACTTTTTCCAACGCAGCTGGTAATAAATGTGCCGTTTCCATGAAGGCGACTGACCGGTCATGAAATTGAAATCAAACGGCGTCGGCCAACTGAGAACGCTTCGATGAACTGCAATGGAAGCGTCGTCGCCTTCGGTCGGCGCAGTTGCGAGGCGATCGCCAGCATTTTCCCCCGCGGAAGCCAAGGAGCCAAATGCAAAAACCTTCCCACCACTCGCCAGAGCAAATTGATTGTCTTTGGTTGTGCCGATGCTCGGAGAAAGGTTTGGAGCGGGATCGTTGAGACTTAATTTGAGGTCATTAGCGACCAGGATGCCGCCGGTCCCGCTGCCTTCGTAGGTGATTGAGCTGATCTTCGCCGAAGAAATCTCGATTGTCCTGAACCGATCGACGAACAATGAGACCTGGCGTCCGCGGAAAATCCACAGCGCCGACGTCGCGATGACGAATAGAACGAGAATTGCGAGGGTGATCAGGATTTTGCGCATAGCAGTCAGGTTAACCGCGGATTGTGCTGATTTCGCAGATAAAAATGCGACGTCGACCTGCTTTGCCTACTCTGTGGCATCCGCGTAATCCGCGGTTCTTCTGGTCTTGCCTACGCGTTCTTCTTCCGCCGAATATAATCAGTGACTTGCTCTTCGAGAATCTCAAGAGGCAACGCTCCATTCTTCAGCACAGCGTCGTGGAACTCACGCTGATCGAATTTTTCTCCCAGCTCTTTCTCAGCGCGAGCCCGGAGTTCTTGAATCTTTAACATTCCGATCTTGTACGCACAGGCCTGACCTGGCGCGACGATATATCGTTCAATTTCGGATTTTACTTCCTTTTCGCCCATCCCTGTTTTCTCACGCATGTAGGCGATCGCCTGTTCGCGCGTCCAACGCTTCGCATGAACGCCAGTATCGACGACTAATCGCACTGCGCGGAAAAGCTCGTCACGCATGCGTCCGAGATCGCCGAATGGATCTTTGTCGTACCAACCGGCTCTTTTGGCCGGCCATTCGCAGTAAAGGGCCCAGCCTTCTATATAGGCAGTAAACGGAATGATCTTTCTAAATTGCGGAAGGCCTTTGAGTTCTTCTACTGTTGAAATTTGCCAATGATGTCCCGGCACGCCTTCGTGGTAGGCAAGCGTGGGCATGCTCCACTTAGGCACTTCATTCATATCGCGCAGGTTCGCGAAAAAAATCCCTGGGCGGGTGCCATCCATCGCCGCAAAGTCGTAATACGCCCCTGGCGCCGTCGCTTCTTTGAATTCCGGCACGCGTCGTACCTCGATCTTCGCGCGTGGAGTAGTCAGAAATAATTGCTTCGACGAGCGTTCCGTGGCTTCCCTGATCAATCGCGTGTACTCAGCCAATGCATCGGCACGGCCTTTGTCATTGTTTGGAAAGAGAAAACGCGGATCTTTTGCCAGCTTATCCATCGATTCACCGATCGGCTGGCCCGCGAACCCGTTCGCGTCGAGAAGTGCGCGCATCTCCCCTTCGATTCGAGACACTTCGCGCAGGCCGAGCTCGTGGACTTCGTCCGGCTTCAGGGTGGTAGTCGTATTTTCGCGCAGGCGATAGGCGTAGTAAACGTCGCCATCCGGTAATTTCCAAACGCCGTCGTCCGTTGTCGTCTGCGGCAAAATCCCCTGAAAATAGTCGATCAGTTTTTGATAGGCGGGATAAACCTTGGAGCTTATTTCTGTTTCCACGCGCGTTTGAAAATCGGCGCGTTGCTCCTCGGTCAACTTGTCGATCTTGGTGGCGCGTGTTTTGAATGATGTCGCAAGGATATTTTCGGACGCTGGCTTGCCAATGAAATCGGTCATTTCCTTAAGTACTTCCTCGACGACGAAACGAGGTGGCAGGATTTGCTTTTGTTCGCGGACTTTGAGATTGTCGAGAAGCTGGTCGAATTTTTTTGGCAAGGCATCCAGCCGCATCAGGTAATACTCGCAATCTTTCTGGTTCAGCAGCCGGTGTGTGTTCGCCATGAAAGATGGGAATTGGTTCTGCACGCCGAAGAGTTGATTAACCGGATAATTATGCCATTGCCATTTTTCGCTCTCGACTTGCATTTGCAAAAACCAATCGAGCACATGCGTGGAAAGCTTTTGGGACGGCGATTGTCGATCCAGCGAATACTGGCGCAGTTGCGTCAGATCGCGCTTCCACCTGTCGAATTCGCGTTGTTGATGTGCCGGCGATTCGTCGTCCAGCTTTCCATTATGACTGGTGATGCCGAACTGCTCGACCAAGCCGAGCATGGAAAGCAGCTCCGGGTGGTCGAATAGAACTTCGGCAAAGACTTTGTCGAAGAATAAATTCAGATTCCATGGCCGAAACCATATCAGGTTGGTTAGAAATACCGCAGCAGCGATCAGGAGAATCGCGACGATCCCGCCGAGCCATTTGGAAATGCGCTTTAACATGTGTTCACATCAGTGCGGGAATGCGTCCGTTGATAGGATGCAGCAGTACCTGGCGTCGGATTCAAGAATTTGGTTCTTGGCTTTACAATTAAAATCTCGCAGCCCAACGCGCGAGGAAGAGCGATGGCTCGCCTTTGCTTTGAATCTTAGATATAGCCCAATGTAATGAGCGACTCAGCACAGCACATCGATAAACCCGAGCCGCGCGGACAGGCGCTGCTCGCCTTTCTGGCGATCGGCGCAATTTATCTGGCGTTGCCACGCAATCTCATTGTCGGCCCGATCTGGTTGTTGCCGACTTTGATTGTCGTTTTGCTCGTGCCAACGGTGGTGAGCCATCGCGTGGGGAGACACTCCCTTAATCGTGTCCTCGGAATCATTATTAATGGAATTACAACGCTGGCGCTAATCGGATCGGTGATTCTGCTCGTGCGTGCGCTGCCTTCACACCGGGAGACGCCGTTACAGCTACTGCGCTCAGGCGGACTACTCTGGCTGACGAATGTGATCGTCTTCGCGCTGTGGTATTGGCGACTGGACGGCGGCGGACCGACCTTACGCCACAAGCAAAACAAATTCGGCAGTACAAGCTTTCTTTTTCCGCAGATGCAGATCCCGCATGACGAACGCGCCCAATTTGCATGCGCCCGCTGGCGGCCGCGCTTCATCGATTATCTGTTCGTCGCCTTTACGCAGAGTTCAACATTCGGTCCGACAGACGCGCCGCTGCTTGCGCGCTGGGCAAAAGTACTCGCAATGATTCAGGTTTTTATTTCACTCAGTATCGTGGTTTTGCTGATCTCGCGCGCGGTCGGCGTTCTGTAGCTGGTTGACCCGCGCGCGTCCTACTTACCGATGAGAATCAAGATGCCCGCTGCGAGCGCTAGAATTCCGGTCACCACGACAGGGATGACAATATGAACCAGTACCGTAATTCCGACAATAATAAGGTAGATGGCGAGCAGAAGCATTCCCAGGTTTTTTGTGATATTCATGCCTCTTTTTGAGGCAATCCCGTTGGCTTTGCACGCTTTAAAAGAGCCAGTCGTTGGTTTCGCCGCGTTCAATCGTTAACTCGTGAATGCGACGGTGTGACGCATCACGGGTTTGCCGAACAGCGTAACAAATCATGCTGGAAAAGATTCCTCGGCCCGACAGTCTCCTGCGCGCCAAAGTCGCTATGGCGGCGGAGCTAGTCTCGCCCTGCAAGTTGTAGCGGCGCGCTTGATTACTTGTCATTCCGAACCGAGTCGAGGAATCTCTAACCGCTAACAATGAGAGATGTCTCGACTCATTCGAGTTCGCTCGACAAGATGCCTTGGTGGAAAAGATCATTCCATCTCCGCCATTTCGGGGTTGCAGCGGTGAAATTGACAAATTGAGCAGCAGCTAGACCTTGAGTGGATTCCACCTAACAAAACGTCGAGCCATGGAACACGAAAAAATCATTTTCTTCCGGAACTTCTTCTTCCGCGCATTTATCATCGGCGTCCTATTCGCCATTTTCTATTTTATCGTTACGTATGCTTTTTGGGACACTTGGGCAGCGTGGGCGGCTCACGTCTTTAAAGTGGACGAAAAGGCACTTGGAAGACTGGTGCTAATGTTTTTCGTCGATCTGCGCGTCGTGCTTGTATTTTTCTTTCTCGTGCCAGCTTTGGCGTTCCACTGGATGGCTAGGAAGAAGTAGAGACTCTCTGACAAATGTCTCGTGGCAACGGCCAGCGGTTGGCTGGAGCGATTTTTAGGTGCTGCGGGCATACAAAAGTCTCAAAATGATCACTACCGTCATCCCTGTAACAGCGATGCTGAACATAACAACGCCAAACCAGGCGCGGAGTGAATTTGGAGTCCAAGGCGCCGCCGAGACTGCGGTGACGACCTGCGCGAACCCTCGATTAGTGAGGACGACAACCAGGAGGAGTAAGGAACCGAGTGCAGCAAATACTGCTGTTTCGATGTAATGCGGGCAAGGACAAAGGGCTGCCGTGATAAATACGATGCAAGAGTGATGATCACCGCAGAATATCGACGATCCATGTGAGATGTTTGTGGTGAATCTTCTGAAAAGGAGACGTTGCGATGGGGGCCGAAGCGTTTAAGGCTGCGCGTGACTTTCTTTTCGCGCATCGGACCGACTACAAGACCGCACATACGGAATTCCGCTGGCCCCAGCTCACGCATTTTAACTATGCGCTCGATTGGTTCGACGCTGAGCTGGCACGCGGCGCAAGTGCAAGCCAGCCTGCTCTGAAAATCGTCGGTGATGGCGCAGCCACCGTCACCTTCGCCGAACTCTCCGAACGCTCTAATCGCATCGCCAACGGTTTGCACGCGCTCGGTGTGAAGCGTGGCGAACGCATCTTGCTAATGCTCGGCAACGTTGTCCCGCTGTGGGAGATGATGCTGGCGTCAATGAAAGTCGGCGCTGTTGTCATTCCCGCCACTACGCTGCTGACTCGGAATGATTTGAAGGATCGCTTCGAGCGTGGCCGTGTGCGCCATCTCATTGCCAATGCCGCCGACGCAGCGAAATTCGATGGCCTCGATCCGACGGTAAAGCGCATTGCTCTGGGAGAAGCGCCGTCAGGCTGGACCAGTTATGCCTCTCTATTGCGTGCGTCACCAAGCTTCACGCCAGACGCTCCGACGAACGCAGCTGATCCAATGCTGCTCTATTTCACCTCTGGTACCACCTCCCGTCCCAAACTGGTGGAGCATAGTCATCAGAGCTATCCGGTCGGACATCTGGTCACAATGTACTGGCTTGGTCTGCAGCTTGGCGACATGCATCTCAACATCTCGTCGCCGGGTTGGGCGAAGCATGCGTATAGCTGTTTTTTTGCACCGTGGAATGCTGGTGCCACGGTATTCATCGCCAACCAACCACGTTTCAACGCACGTGATATGTTGCGGGCTATCGCTGCGAATAAGGTGACTACGCTCTGCGCGCCGCCCACTGTATGGCGCATGTTGGTGCAAGAGGACATGCAGTCGTGCAAAACAGCGCTTCGCGAAGTCTGCTCCGCCGGCGAACCGCTGAATCCCGAAATCATCGAGCATGTGCAGAAGATTTGGAACCTTACGGTGCGAGAGTCATACGGCCAGACCGAGACCACGGTGCAGATTGCCTGTTTTCCTGGTCAAAAGGTCAAGCCGGGTTGCATGGGGCAAGAGGCGCCTGGCTATCGCGTTCGTCTGCTCGATGCCGACCAGAAGGAGATCGAGGAAGGCGAAGTGTGTATCGCACTCAATCCCGCGCCAGTCGGTTTGATGCGCGGCTACCAGAATGATGATGGCTCATTCGCTCCGCTAGGACGAACAGCGTATCGAACAGGTGACGTGGCGACCTGCGATGCAGAGGGCTATTTCACCTATGTCGGACGCGCGGATGATGTGTTCAAAGCCTCCGACTACCGTATCAGTCCCTTCGAACTGGAAAGCGCACTGATTGAGCATCCCGCCGTGGCCGAGGCTGCCGTCGTTCCCACTCCCGATCCGCTACGTCTCGCCGTGCCGAAAGCGTATGTGACACTGACTGCCAACAGTGTGCCAGATCGCACGACAGCGCTCTCGATCTTTCAGCACCTGGGCCAGACCCTGGCGCCGTTCAAACGCGTGCGTCGTATCGAATTCTCCGACCTGCCAAAGACGCTCTCCGGCAAGATCCGTCGTGTCGAACTGCGACAGGAGGAAGAAAAGCGAGCCAAAGAAGGCCGACGCAGTTCCAACGAATTTCGCGAAGAAGATTTCCCCGAACTATCCACACGCTGATACTGACCACTGAACATGACCTGGTCCATCGTTTCACATGATCCCGCTACCGGCGCCTTCGCCGTCGGCGCTTCGTGCCCCTTCGTCCGCTCGGTGTTGGTGCCGTTTCCACCCAATCGATGACCAATCGCTATCTCGGCTTTGCCGGCTGTTGCCCTCGCTCGTTCACTGTGTCTTAGACGGAGCTAGAATAGCCTCGCTCATTCCGTGCAGAAATTTCTTATCTGCTGGCACAATTGTGGCCAGCGCGCCGCGTAATTTAACGCGATTGCCCTCCACGAAGAAGTAAGGACACAAACGAACGCGGCCTTTCATTGTTTTTAGCTCGCCAGAATCCGGATCCCAATAACGGTGCTCGAACTGCCTGCCCTTGTGAAAGCGTTGCATGATGGTCGGTGACGATTCGAACGTCGCGAGAGCGTGATCGATTCGGCGTTCCCATTCCGCATGTGGTAGATCGGCGCCCAGAGCGATGCCGCGGCTGCCCCAGCCGAGGGGAGAAAATCCGCTCACTTTCAAAAGAAGATCACGATCTTTCTGGCTGAATTTGGCGGCCTCGCGCCAGTCGTGAATTTCCAAGCGAGGGATAACGGCATGCTGCGGCAAGGCCGTGGGATCGAGCAGCCAGGAGTATGGAATCACTTCTTGTAACTTGACGAAATATTTCTCGCCCAACTCGCGTCGCCAGAATTCTCGCAGCGGATGCATCCAGAAAAGTGCGAACCACATCTTTTCTTCGAGATAAGGCTTTATAGGCGGCGTGATGGTGATACGTCCCTCGGCATTCGCGCGGAGCGTGCCGTCGATCTTTGGAATGTTCGGCAGATCAAATAACTCGAAGAAGCGGTAAACGGTGCGGCCGTCCTGCGGCTCATAATTTTCGGCGGACACAACGCGCCAATCGAAATCACGATGTCGATCTTTCAATTGCGCAGCGATCCATTCCATTTCGGGCCGATAGGTTGCTGCTTCCTGCGAGATGACGATGTCGCCGCCATTAGGCAAAACACTCTCGAATCCATCGAGCATTCCGTTTGCACCACCAACGACGCCGTTGCCGAACGCGGAATATGTTTGGTTGAGCCAACCTGTTAATCCGATTCCGCCTGGCACGGAATCGATCTCAGCAATGATGTAGCCTTCGTCGGTCAGAATTAGGTCGGGCCGGATTACCCGAGGCAAATCGTCGCGAATTTCCTTGCGCCGCGAAAACTCAATCAGCTCCCTCGGCTTACCTGCATCGAGATAACGTGCTACCCACTCGGGCTGCTTTCCTTTGACGCTCAATAGGTAGAGCTGATTACATGCACGCTGAAAAACAAACAGGCGATGTCCAAGCTGCTCGAGCTCGGCCAGAAATCTCTTGTTGATCGGAAATCCATCGGGCGACAGCAGCCAGTCCTTTTCAGCAAAGAGGCCTTCTGTGGGGAAAGCGGAGCGGATGGTCTCAAGTCTGTCGGATTGTGCGAGCATCGAGTTGCGCAGACTCTCAACTCTCAACTCTCAACACTCAACTTTCGATCATCTTCCCGTGGCCATGCGCTTCAACGCAAGCTTGACCAACTCTTCCGCTGCCTTCGCTTGACCTTTCTCCTGCAATTCGCGCACTGCTTTATGTGCATCGATTTGTTTGTAACCAAGCGCAATCAACGCGAGCACCGCTTCATTTGCTTGTTCTTGCTCGGGCGTGGGCGCGTGGATCGCGCTTGCCGCTTCCCAAGCCGCAGCCACACCCAGTTTGTCTTTTAATTCGAGGACAATTCGCTCGGCCGTCTTTTTGCCGAGACCGCTGATTTTCGAAAGCGACGCGACATCAGAGTTCACGACTGCGGCTTTGAAATTGTTGACGCTCATCCCGCTCAACACCGCGAGCGCCAGCTTCGGCCCGATGCCGCTCACATTATTAACGAGCAATCGAAAAAGATCGCGCTCAGCTGCTGTCATGAATCCGTAAAGGATGTGTGCATCTTCCCGCACATGAAGATGGGTGAGGATGCGGATGTCCTGCCCGGCCGCAGGAAGTTTGTCGTAACTCGAAAGCGGAATAAAAACTTCATAGCCGACCCCGTCGACATCGATAATCGCTTGGGTGGGCAACGCGTTGATAAGTTTGCCGCGGAGAAATGTAATCATGAGGATCGTCGCTGAATTGTTAAATCTATAAATCGTTGAGTCGTCAAATTCGGTCACTCCGATTTTGACACGAGCGTCAGTTCTATGCGTTTTCCTTTCGCGATGTTGAAACCGCGTGTCGAAAACATTTTCCAAGTCTCAGGATGGTTCGCGAAAAGCGTCCTGACCAGCGAGGTTGGCATAATCACAAAACGCGGCCCTGCTTCCGCCATAAAC